>Ga0210402_10000420_pt1 | contig 47600 bp, 49 predicted proteins | sample IncBWC7MmetaG_FD_161055 | JGI IMG/M metagenome (GOLD analysis project Ga0210402, IMG submission 161055) | Forest soil microbial communities from Barre Woods Harvard Forest LTER site, Petersham, Massachusetts, United States - Inc-BW-C-7-M | ecosystem: Environmental > Terrestrial > Soil >... | reverse complement strand
TCCTGAGGTTCAGTTGAGTCGGCCACCAGTCCTTGTTCGACCGCATCCCGGCATTTGTGGTGCCATGCACGACCGGGCACTTGCCCGCATTCACGTCAGCTCTTGTGTCCATGTTTCCCTCCGATCGTGTCCAGTTTTCTTCGAATTGTTGGTATGGATCAAAGCGCGTCGAGCGCCTTTTGAAAGCGGCCGACCTGCGACTTCCCGGCCTTGGCGAGCGTCTCGAACCAGTCGGCGATCTCGTCGAAGCCTTCCTGGCGGGCAACGCGGGCCATGTCCGGATACATGTCGGTGTGTTCGTGGCTCTCGCTGGCGATCGCGGCCTCGAGGGCGTCGCCGGCCGGACCGATCGGCTTGCCGGTTGCCGGGGCGCCCACTTCCCCGAGATAGGCGAGATGGCCGTGCGCGTGCCCGGTCTTGCGCTCGGCAGTCGAGCGGAACACCGCGGCGAGATCCTTGAAGCCCTCAACGTCGGCGTTGCGGGCGAGACAGAGATAGCGGCGGTTCGCCCGGCTCTCGCCGGCAAACGCGTCCTTCAGATTTTGCTCGGTCCGGGTTCCCTTGAGCGAAGGCATGTCGCCTCCTCTGCTCATTTTGGAAAAGCCGATGACGGCGAGGACTGTGCGCCCGCTGGAGTCGGGAATCAATACAGTCTAGAAAATTTCCAGCCTGCGGCTGGAGCCGGGTCCCGGCCGACGCGGATGATCACGTCGATGCGGCGGATGGCGGCGCCCACGGGCGGCTTCGGCAGGCCGGAGACGGCGACATACTCGCCCGGAATGTCGAGCGGCCGGTCCGTATCCTCGAAAAAGAAGTGATGATCGTCACTGACGTTGGTGTCGAAATAGGAGTGCCCGGAATTCACCACGACCTTGCGCAGCAGCTCTGCCTCGATGAACTGGTCCAGCGTATTGTAGACAGTCGCGAGCGACACCCGGACCGCCGCCTCGACCGCTTCGCCGTGCAGCTGCTCGGCGGTGACGTGCCGGTCACCCTGCTCGAACAGGAGTCGGGCCAGCGTCAGCCTCTGCCGGGTCGGTCGCAAATGCGCCGCGCGCAGCACTCAAGGGCGTTGGTGAAAGGGCGCGACGCAGTCATGACGTTGATATCGGAACGATCCGGCCAGGCGCGGAACCATGCTTCTAGCGGCACTGCCATGGCACAGCCCGTCTGCCAGACCGGCGCGGCAAGCGCCGTAGCTGCATGACGACGGCACACTCTGCGCACACGGTTCCTTGACATGGAGCCTGCTGCGCTATGCGCAGATGTTCGCAAGACTTTCACTGCGGCATCGTTTCAGGGGAGCAGGTCAACGCGGTCACGCTAAGCGTCCGGTGATTGACATCAATCAACTGATTGATATATACGAACTGCTATGGCAAAAATCGCAGTTGTTACCGGGGCCACGCGCAACCTTGGTTTATCGCTTGCTAAAGGGCTGGCCGCGCGCTTGGCGCCTTCTGACGTCGTCTATTTAACCGGTCGAGATACAACCCGGATTGCGGACGCTGTTCGACTGGCTTCTGGAACAGCTGCGACGGTGCTTGGAGAAACGTTGGATGTTTCCAAGCTGGGCGCGGTAGAAAGGTTCGCCACATTGCTCGCTAAGCGTCATGGCGGTGTCGATCTCGTCTTCTCCAATCATTATCTCCGCACCCAACCCAATGATGATCCTGCGTCCGTAATCGACAACTACGTTGAAGCCAATAACCTCGGCACCACACGCGTTCTCCGAAACTTTGCACCGATTCTGCGCGACGAGGGACGGTTGCTTGTCATCGCAAGCAGGGCGGGCAGCCTTCGAGCGCTGGCGCCCGTGCTGCACACACGTTTCCAGCGACCTCAAACGCTAGATGAGCTCGACCGCGCGATTTGCACTTGGCGTGACGAAGTTCGCTCGGGGCTCGCAGCAGGTCGCGCCTGGCCTGCATGGATAAACATCCCTTCCAAAATCGGCCAAGTTGCGGCGGTACGGATACTTGCCGCAGAACGTCGGCAAAAGGACTTGAATCGCGGCATTCTTATTGCGGCGATCTCTCCCGGTTTGATTGACACCGGCGCATCCCGATCTTGGTTGGACCTTCGCAATGCGCCGGGGCCTGACGAGGTCGCCAATGGCGTTCTGGATTTTGCTGTTGCAGAAAAGTTTGACGAATCACACTACGGCGCGCTCGTCCATGTCGGGCGGCAGGAAACAAGTTCGCTTGGGGTCGACCTGACCGCCGGAGAAGTTGTTCCTTGGGTTTGACAGTAGTGATCTCCTTGACCCCCAAGCACATGCTGACCTGGCCCAGAGCTGTTCGCTCCGAAGCTCGCATAGGAGGGATGACGTGATCGTTGAAATAGTCACGGCGCGCATAAAATCGGGAATGGTACAAGACTTCCCGAGCGCCTTTCTGAGGGCCAGGCAGTGCTTTGCAGAGAATCCACATTGCCTCAGCTTTAGATTGCTACGTGGAGTGGAGCGGCCGGATACCTTCGTATTTTGGGTGGAATGGAATTCCGTAGAAGGGCATATGACAGACTTTCGCAACTCATCGTCATATTCTCGCTTTCGACAAATCCTGCGGCCATTTTATGAACACGCGCATATGGAGCATTTTGGCGTCGCTGATCTGACGTAAGGTAATGTCGACGTACGCTGAGCGAACTGTTTTGAGAGCGTCGACTTCGGCTTGTTGGACGTTTTCTGTTGATTGGGATTGTTTGCTCTATGGCTACGAAGAAGCGTCGACCGAAGGCCGGGCCCGCTGGCGATTTTGAAAAGATGCGACTCGGGATGCTCGTTAAGCGCGCTGAGCAGGCGATGGTTCGCGCTAAGAATGATGCGCTGAGATCTGTGGGAATTACCTTGTCTCAGTCCGTTGCCTTGGCCGAACTTAATCGACAGCCTGGTGTGGCGGCCGCCGCTCTGGCGCGAACCTGCCTAGTAAGTCCACAGGCAATGATGATTTTGCTCAAGTCGATGGAGGAGCAAGGGCTCATTCGCAGGACGCCTCATCCTCGGCATGCAAGTGTTCTTGAGCTCAACTTGACGAACGTTGGGCGCGAAGTGCTACGGAATGCTCAAGCTCGAGTTGACCCATTGGAACGACGGGTTTTTTCAGCCTTCTCGTCAGTCGAAACTAAAAGTTTCAGAGGCTTTTTGGTTCGATTTATCGAGGCGTTTGAGCAGACAAAGACCTAAAAGTTCGGACAGCGTTCGACATAGCGAGCCAACGCGTCCTTTCGGATCGCGGCGGGCTTGGCCTGCAGTATTCGTCAAACAGACATGTAGCGAATGACCCGAAGCGGACATGACGAAATCGCTTCCGCGCCGAGTGCTTGGCTTCGGCACTCATTGGGAGCTACCATCGTCCGTCGAATTAACATCGCGAGCAACTCGAGAGAGGGAACCGTGCCGGACCTTGTCACTTCTGAAGCTCAACTCGACGCCCTCTACGGCCAGCCGGCCGGCCCTGCCGTGATCAAGGAGATCGACCACATCTCCGAGCATTACCGCCGCTTCATCGAGATCTCGCCCTTCGTCATTCTGGCCACGTCGGGCCCGGAAGGGCTGGATTGCACGCCGCGGGGCGATCCGCCCGGCTTCGTCCGCGTGGTCGACAGCCGTACCGTGCTGCTGCCGGACCGGCGCGGCAACAACCGCATCGATTCTCTGCGCAACATCGTTCGTGACCCGCGCGTCGCGCTGCTGTTCCTGATCCCCGGCGTCGGTCGAACTCTTCGCATCAATGGCCGCGCAGCGATAAGCATCGACCCCGATCTCTGTGCATCGTTCGCAATGGACGGCAAGGTGCCGCGCAGCGTCATCGTCGTCACCGCCGAACGAGTCTACACGCAGTGTCCCAAGGCGCTCGTTCGCTCCCGACTGTGGGACGCGCGCCTGCATGTTGACGAAAGCAGCCTGCCCAGCAGCGGCACGATCATGAAATCCCTGCAAAAGGGCTTTGACGGCGAAACCTATGATCGCGACTACCCGCAGCGCCTCAAGGAAACAATTTACTGAACGGACGCGCCAGGGCCTGCGCTCCCTGCATGCCGCCGACCAGCTCGAGGTTCGGCGTATCGATGATGAAGCCTTCGAGGCCAGGCACGAACGCGTCGTCTACAGGCTCGAACAGTGACAGAAAAGGAAGAAGGCTGATGTCTGAGACCCCGACCTTCGGCCGCTACGCCGAAATCCCGTACGACAAAATGACTCCGGAACAACAGGCAGGCTACAACGCCATGATCGCGGCCCGCGGCCGCCTGCCGGGCCCGACCAAGATCTGGGTGCACAATCCGAAGCTGGCGAAAGTCGCCGGCCCGTTCGGCGCGCATTTCCAGCCGGGCGGCTACTCCCTGAGCGAGCGCGAGCGCGAGATCGCCGTCTGTGTCATCACCAGCCGCTGGCATTCGGCCTATCCCACGGCCGCCCACGAACGGCACGCCAAAGAGGTCGGGTTGCCGGCGCTCAAGGTCGAGGCGATCATTGGCGGAATGCCGGTCGCCTTCGACGACCAACGGGAGCAGATCGTCTACGAGATGGCGATGGTGCTGTCCAACGCGCGATGGGTGCCGCGCGGGCTCCATGACCGCGCCGTCAAGGCGCTCGGGCACGTCGGCGTCACCGATGTCATCACGTTGATGGGGCATTACACCAGCGTCGCGATGACCCTGGCCTTCTATGATGTTCCGGACGGGGCGACGGGCATGGCGCGTTGAACAAGGGGCTGATCGAGGGCTGATCGAGGAATTGATGTACGCTTCGGCAGAGCTGAGGCTGCATCGAGCCCTTATGACACTGCTGATGAATCTGAGGCGGAGTGGTGGACGATATCTGAAACGGCATTTTTCGGGCGCTATGGCGCCCGAAAATTCGATCGACCGCCTTAAGCGTGTTCAAGTAATACTTGACAAAAGGCAAAGCGAGACTTAAATACGCTCCAATCCTTCCCTCAGGAGCATCCGCCATGTCCGGTCCCGGACGCCCAACCCTCTACAAGCCCGAGCACGCCAGCCGCGCCCCGCGAGCTCTGCGCCCGGGGCGGCGACCTACACCGTGCAGGTTCCGCCCCGAAAGCGGGCCTGCATGTTCTGGCTGCGCAACCAACGACACCGAACCAGCGCTTCGGCTATACTCCCGCCATGACCGATTCAGCGTTGCCCGACCAGATTCCCGACCGCCTCTCCACCAACCCCAAGAGCCCCCACTACAACGAGGCGCTGCTGACGCGCGGCGTCGGCATCAAATTCGACGGTCAGGAGAAGACCAACGTCGAGGAGTACTGCATCAGCGAGGGCTGGATCCGGGTCGCCGTCGGCAAGACGGTCGATCGCAAGGGCAACCCGCTCACCATCAAGCTCACCGGCAAGGTCGAGCCCTATTTCGAAAAGTAGAAACCCGCATGCACAGCCGCACGCTCGGCGCAGACACGTCCTCGTCGGCGCCGCCGTTCTCGCGACGCTGCCCGCCCACCTTCGTCAGGCAAGAGCGCAAACCGTGAAAGTGCGCCTCGGCACGGCCACGCCGGGCGGCGGCTTCCCGGTCTACGGCGCGGCCTTCGTCGAGGCCGTGCATCGCTTCGATCCCGGTCTGGAGATCGAGGGCATCAACACCAAGGGCAGCACCGAGAACGTGCCGATGCTGGAAGCGGGCACGCTCGACATCGCCCTGGTGCAGGGCGAGGTCGTGCACGAATCGCTGAGCGGCATCGGCCGGCCGCCGGCGGATCTCAGGATCGTCACGGCGATGTATGCCACCGCCGGCATGTTCGTGGTGCGCGCCGACCAGCCCTACCGCCGTATCACCGACCTTCTGGGCAAGCCGATCGCCTGGGGCGCGCAAGGTTCGGGCCTGGTGATTCTCGGCCGCTACGCCATGGACGGGCTGGGGCTCGATGCGGCGAAGGATTTCCAGCCGATCTATCTCGAACGCGCGGGCGACGGGCCGGCGATGGTGCTCGACGGCCGCGCCGCCGCGCTGTGGGGCGGCGGCGCCGGCTGGCCCGGCTTCACGACGGTTGCCAAGAGCGAGAAGGGCGCGCGTTTCATCGCGCCCGACACCCGGGAGATCGCCCGTATCCTGGCCAAGCATTCGTTCCTGAAGCCGGTGACCCAGGCGGCCGGCAGCTTCCCGGGTCAGGACGCCGCGATCCCGTCGGTCGGTTCCTGGAGTTTCGTCATGGCCCGGCCCGGCCTCGACGAGGCCGTGGCCTACCGTATCGCGAAGGCCCTGCACGCACAGGAAAAAGCCGGCAGCCCGCCCGCCCAACTGGCCGACACCACGGCGGAAAACACGCTTGCCGCCGCGCCGCGCGCACGCCTGCATCCCGGTGTCGCACGCTATTTCCGCGAGGCAGGCTTCCCGTAGCGGCCGTAACCTTGCGCGCCTCGGGACGTTTCTTGGGCTGGCAACCCGAGGAGCGCTCGATGGACGACAAGCGAAAGAAGGACAGCAGGATCGAGGGCGAGGGCAGCTACAGCGGCACCCGCGCCTACAACGAGGCGACGGCCAGGTTCCTGAAAAAAGGCAAGGTCGACGAAGCGGCACAGGAGGCCAAGCGCGCGCTCGAGTCCAAGGACGGCGCCGAGCTGAAGGCGGCGGAGGCCAAGGGCAAGGCCGGCGATCCCAGGCAGTGGGAGAAGACTCGCAGCCGTCCGAAATAGGATCCGGTTCGCCGCCGCCGCAACGCTCGTCTTGTCGTCCGCCTCGTCAGGCTAGGGGCGGGCGAGAAATTTCGCGAACTTGCGCGCGAAGTCGTCCTCGACGACGAGTTTGGCAAGGCTGTCGTTCTTGGGCAGCGCCGCATAGCGCTGCAGGCCGATCGTCGTCAGCTTCAACCGTCCGCCATCATCCTCGACCAGCGCGAGATGCTTCAACCGCCGGACGTGGCCTGGCGCGAGATGCTTGACCTTCGTGATGCCGTTCGCCACCCGGCGCAGAGTCGCTTCCTCATGCGGGCTGAGCGGCGCGTCCAAACTTCTGGCCATGTTGTCCCCGCTCTCGAATGCCAACTACCTCACGCCGACCGGCGCTGACAAGTGCAATCGCCTGCAGCGACCCTGCGCGGATCCGGCCTCGTCATCGGCCAGTCATCGGCCAGTCATCGGCCAGTCATCGGCCAGTCATCGGCCAGTCATCGGATAGTCAGCAACTTGTAAGCGTCTTCGACATGAGGAAGGTCGAGCCGTCTTCCCGCTCTTCGAAACGGATCAGCCGGTAACCGAGCCGTTCGTAGAAGCCGCGGGCCGTGATCGACGACGAGAGCTGCAGCTCGACGACGCCGGCCTGGCGCGCATGCGCTTCCAGATGGGCGACGAGCCGCGCGCCGACGCCCTTGCCCTGCAGGCTGGGCTCGACGAACAGCGACCGCAGCCTGTCGCCGCCGAGGCCGATCGTGCCGACGATCCTGGCCCCGTCGAGGCAAACGAAGACGTCACGCTCGGCCAGCCGTTGCGCGACCTTGTCCGGCGTAGCGTTGCCGGCGATCAGCTCGACGACCGGGGCGGCGTAGTCGGCGGCGTTGGACAGCCGCACGGTCCGCCGGATGAGATCGCTGAGGGCCGGCACGTCAGCTGCCGTGGCGGGGCGTATCGTCAACGCGTCCATGCGTTATGATACTCTCCCTTGGGGGAGAATTTTTAGTGACACATCGCATCCCGTTCGCCGCCTGCGCGGCCCTTGCCCTTGCCGCCTCGGCGTCGACAGCGATTGCCGCCGATCCGGCCGCTATCGCGCGCGGCAAATATCTGGTGACCATCGCGAGCTGCCACGACTGCCACACGCCGGGCTACTTCCTCGGCAAGCCCGACATGGCGCGCTATCTCGGCGGTTCCGATGTCGGCTTCGAGCTGCCCGGCCTCGGCGTCTTCCACGGTCCCAATCTCACGCCGGACAAGGAGACCGGGCTGGGCAACTGGACCGACGCGCAGGTCCTGGCGGCCCTGCAGACCGGGGTGCGGCCGGATGGCCGCGTGCTGGCGCCGATCATGCCGTGGCGCGCTTTCGCATCGCTCACCAAGCAGGATGCCGCGGCCATCGTCGCCTTCCTGCGCAGCGTGCCGCCGGTGAGCCATAAGGCGCCCGGTCCGTTCGGCCCCTCCGAGACGCCGACCTCGTTCGTCATGAAGGTCGTGCCGCCCGCAGCCAAGTAGCCCCCGGCAAGCCGTGATCATTGCGTTTGCCCCGGCCCGGCAGGGAACGCCGGCGCCCTGCCACCGTTGTGAGTCCGGTCGCCAGCAAAAGGCGACGCGAAGCAGGCAGGCGGCAGATGAAGAAGCGCAGTTTTCTCATAATTGCAGTGGCGATGACGGCCGCAGGCGTCGCCAGTGCCTTTGCGTTAGGGCCCCAGGAGCCCGCGGCGCGCGACCTGCCGATGCCGGCCGTCGCCAAGCCGCCTGCCGCCGTCTCGGCGGCGCCTGCGCCTGCCCCCGCGCCGGTCGTCAAGACAGCGTCAGTCGAGGCCCGGCGGCCGCCCGTGCCGCTGCTGATGAAGCCTCGCCCGACGATCGAGCCGCCGATCTACGATGCCGACGCCGTCGGCCCGGAGGTTCCGGTCAGGACCGGCGAAGCCTCCGGCGAGAGCGCCGCGAAGGCGGCCATCGAGGCCGATGGCTACAAGCGCGCCAAGGTGGTGCGGCAGGGCGAGAACGGTATCTGGTACGCCAAGGCGATGCGCGGCACGACCGAGGTGTCGCTGACCGTCGACGGCACGGGTCGCGTTTCTCTCGAATAGATCCCTACGCGACCTGATCGATGAACTTGGCCAGGGCCACATCCTTGTCGCTCAGCCCGCCCGCGTCATGGGTCGACAGCGTGATCTCGACCTTGTTGTAGACGTTGGACCATTCAGGGTGGTGGTCGGCCTTCTCGGCCGCCAGCGCCACCTTGGTCATGAACCCCCAGGCTTGGGTGAAGTCGGCGAACTTGAAGCTGCGCTGGATCGCATCGCGGCCGGGAACCTCCTTCCATTGCTTCAGGGTGCCGAGTGCATCGCTGCGCGCCTTGCCGGTGAGTTTGCTGGCCATCGGGGGGTCCTCCTGTTGTGGCGCGAAGCTTGCCTCATCCGAGGCCTGCAGCCTAGTTTGGCTATAGGGGCTCGCCCCAACACAGGAGGCTATTCGTGAAACTTTCCCGCCGTACCGCAATGCTCACGGCCGCCGGCGCGGCGGTGGCGTCACCGGCCGTCGCCCAGAGGAGCGTCGACACCTTGCGCATCCAGTTCGTCGACGCCGTGCCCAATGTCGACATGTATTTCAACAGCCAGCGCACCGGGCTGATCCTGGCCCACCAGGCGTGGGACATGCTGGTGCATCGCGATCCCTCGACCTTCGAGATCAAGCCTTCGCTCGCCACCGACTGGCGGTTCGCCGAGGACAACTCGCTCGACCTCACCATCCGCCAGGGCGTGAAGTTCCACGACGGCAGCACGCTGTCGCCCGACGACGTCGTCTACACCATCAACATGGCGGCCAATCCCGAGAGCAAGGTGGCGACGCCGTCGAACTATTCCTGGATCGACAAGGCCGAGAAGACCGGCGACTGGACCGTGCGCATCCACATGAAGCGGCCGACGCCGGCGGCGCTGGAATATCTCGCCATGGTGACGCCGATCCATCCCAAGGCCTATCGCGAGAAGGTCGGGCCCGAAGGCTTTGCCGCCAAGCCGGTGGGCGCCGGCCCCTACAAGATTGTCAAGAACGAACAGGGCAAGGAGGTCGTCTTCGAGCGCTTCGAGGATTACTGGACGGGCTCGCCCAAGGGCAAGCCCGCGATCAAGACGCTGCATGTGCGCTTCGTGCCCGATCTCGCCACCGAGGTGACGGAGCTGCTGGCCCAACAAACCGACTGGATCTGGAACATCAATCCCGACCAGATCGCCAGCGTCAACAAGATGCCGTACCTGCAGGCGGTGCAGCAGGAATCGATGCGCATCGGCTATCTGTCGATCGACGCCGCCGGCCGTTCGGGGGCGGGCAATCCGTTGACCAACCTCAAGGTGCGCCAGGCCATCTGGCACGCCATCAATCGTCAGGAGATGGCCGACAAGCTGATACAAGGCGGCAGCCGCGTGCCGATGGCGCCGTGCTTCCCGACGCAGTTCGGCTGCGACGCCGACGCCGCCGTGAAATACGCCTACGACCCGGCCAAGGCCAAGGCGTTGCTCGCCGAGGCGGGTTTTCCCAACGGCTTCGAGACCGAATTCTTGACCTCCGTGCAACCGACGTCGTGGAGCGGGGCGATCCAGAATTACCTTCAGGCGGTCGGCATCCGCATCAAGATCAACCAGATGCAGGTGGCGCCGGCGATCCAGAAGGCATGGCGCGGCGAGGCGCCGCTCTATCACCAAAGCTGGGGCAGCTACTCGATCAACGACGTCTCGGCGATCTTCCCGGTGATGTACGGCAAGGATGCCAACGACAACTACTCGCGTGATCCCGAGCTCGAGAAGCTGGTCGCCGAGGGCGGTGCCTCGTCCGACCCGGCGGTGCGCAAGAAGGCCTATTCGGCAGCCATCAAGCTGATGACCGAGAAGGCCTATTGGCTGCCGCTGTTCACCTACGTGAACGCCTACGCCTTCAGCAAGAGCCTCGACTTCAAGACCTACCCCGACGAGCTGCCGCGCTTCTACTTCGCGAAGTGGAAGTGACGCGCACCGGCGACGGCTAGGGAGCCAGCAGGCACTCCACCCCGCCGGCAGGTCGCGGCTTGAGCGGCGGTGTCTCGACCGCGCAGCGCGGCTCGGCAATCGGGCAGCGCGGATGGAAGCGGCAGCCCGCCGGGATGTTGGCGGGATCGGGCAGGATGTCGCCCAGCCCGACATCGGGCACGCCCAGCCCAGGCTCGGGCGTCAGCACGGAGGCGAGCAGCGCCTTGGTATAGGGATGCTCGGGCGTACGGAACAACGTCTCGGTCGGCGCCCGCTCGACGAAGCGGCCGAGATACATCACCGCCACTTCGCTCGCGACATGCTCGACGACGGCGAGGTTGTGACTGATGAAGAGATAGGTGAGGCCGAGCTCGCGGCGCAGCTCGGCCAGAAGGTTCAGGATCTGCGCCTGCACGGAGACGTCGAGCGCGCTGGTCGGCTCGTCGCAAACGACGATGCGCGGGTGCAGGACGAGGGCGCGGGCGATGGCGACCCGCTGACGCTGGCCGCCCGACAGTTCAGTGGGCAGGCGCTGGCCCATCTCGCTCGACAGGCCCACCCGCACCAGCATCTCGTCGACCCGCTTTGCGGTCTCGCTGCGGTCGATATCGCCCTGCGCACGCAGCGGCAGGGCGACGATGTCGCGCACGCGCGCCAGCGGATTGAGCGAGGCGAAGGGATCCTGGAAGACCGGCTGGATGAGGCGCGCGCGGGCCCTGCGATCCATGTCGATGACCCGCTGGCCTTCGACGGCGATATCGCCGGCACTGGGTTCGAGCAGGCCCAGGATCAGTCGCGCGAGGGTGGACTTGCCGCAGCCCGATTCGCCGACGACGCCCAGAACGCCGCCGGTCGGCACGGCGAAGGACACGTCGTCGACGGCGACCACGTGTCGGTCGCCGCCTAAAAGCCCGCCCTTGACCCTGAAAGTCTTGCGGACGGACTTGACCTCGATGGCGGGAGCGGACGCGCTCATGCCGGCAGCCGGCAGAGGAACTCGTGCTGCGATCCCGCCGCATGACGCGGGATGGCGTGGCTGCAGGTCTCATCGGCGAAGCCGCAGCGCGCGCGGAAGGCGCAGCCTTCGAAGCCCGGGCCGATGCGCGGCACGGTGCCCGGAATGGAACCGAGCGGCTCGTCGCGCCGTGTCTTGCCCGGCACCGGCACGCAGCGCAGCAGCCCCTGGGTGTAGGGATGCTTGGGATTAGCGAACAGTTCGGCGGTCGCAGCCCTTTCGACCACTTCGCCGGCGTACATGACCGAGACGCGATGGGCGACCCGGGCGACGATGCCGAGATCGTGGGTGATCAGGAGCATGCCGAGGCCGAGATCGCGCTGGAGCTGGGCGAGCAGGCGCAGGATCTGAGCCTGCACCGTGACGTCGAGCGCCGTGGTCGGCTCGTCGGCGATCAGCAGCTTGGGTTCGCACATCAGCGCCATGGCGATCATCACCCGCTGGCGCAGGCCGCCCGAGAGCTGGTGCGGGAATTGGCCGAGCCGCAGGCCCGGCGCGGTGATGCCGACGCGGGCCAGCAGATCGGCCGCGCGATCGGTGGCGGCCTTCTGGCTGGTGCGCCTATGACGGCGCAGCACCTCGGTCATCTGCGAGCCCACCGTGTAGGCGGGATTGAGGCTGGTCATCGGCTCCTGGAAGATCATGGCCATGGCGTCGCCGCGCAGACCCGCCATGCCCTGGTCGGAGAGGCCTTGCAGGTCCCGGCCTTCGAAGGCGAGCCGCCTGGCCCGGCGGCGGGCGCCCCGCGCCAGGAGGTTCATCACCGACAGCGCCGTCACCGACTTGCCGCAGCCGGATTCGCCCACCAGGCAGTGGGTCTCGCCGCGTTCGACGGTGAGCGAGGCGCCGCGTACCGCCGCGGTGCGGCCGCCGAAGCTCACTTCGAGCTGCTCGATCTCCAGCAGCGCGCTCACGGATCGGTCCTCGCCCCAAACAGGTCACGCAGGCCGTCGCCCAAAAGGTTGACGCCCAGCACGAGCACGAACAACGCCACGCCGGGGATCACGATCACCCAGGGGCTGAAGAACATGTAGTCCTTGGCCTCGGCGATCATCAGGCCCCACGACGGCAGCGGCGGCGGCACGCCCAGCCCGAGAAAGGAGAGGGTGGCTTCGAGCAGGATGGCGAGCGCGATCTCGAGCGTCGCCACGACCACGAGGTGGCTGGCGATATTGGGCAGCACTTCATGACTGAGGATGCGAAAGCGCGAGCAGCCGGCGCACCAGGCGGCGGCGACGAAGTCGAGATTGCGCACCTGCATGGTGGTCGAGCGCGCCACCACGGCGAAGCGGTCCCACAGCAGCAGGCCGAGGGTCAGCACGAGCAGCGTCACCGAGCTGCCGAGCAGGCCGACCACCGCCAGCGCCACCAGGACGACGGGGATGGAGAGCCGCGTGGTGATGGCGAACAGCACCGCGTCGTCGACCCGGCCGCCGAGAAAGCCGCCCAGCACGCCGAGCGTGATGCCGATCAGCGCCGACACGATGGTCACCGTGACGCCGATCAGCATGGAGATGCGGCAGCCCCAGATCAGGCGCGAGAGATAGTCGCGGCCCAGCTGATCGGTGCCGAGTATGTAGTCGGGGTTGCTGCCCTCCATCCAGAACGGCACCAGCAGGCGCCGGCCGAGATCCTGGGCGAAGGGATCGTGCGGCACCAGGAGCGGCGCGAAGACGGCGCAGATCGCGGCCACACCCACGATCAGCGCGCCGATCCAGGTGCTGATGCTCCGCCAGCCGCGCTTGGGGCCGGCCGTGACGGCAGTGACGCTCATGGACCGCGCAGCCGGGGATCAAGCACGGCGTTCATCAGGTCGGCCAGCATGGTGAGCGCGACATAGATCACCGCCAGCACCAGGACGACCGCCTGGACCACCGGGAAGTCGTTCTTGCCGATGCTCTCCCAGGCGAGGAAACCGACGCCGTGCAGGGCGAAGACCTGCTCGATCACGATCGAGCCGCCCAGCATGAAGCCGAGCTGGACGGCGGCGATCGCCACCACCGGGATGGCGGCATTGCGCAGCGCATGCTTCAGCAGGATGGAGGCGCGCGACAGGCCCTTGGCCCGCGCCGTCCTTATATAGTCCGAGCCCATGGCCTGGATCATGCCGGCACGGGTCAGCCGGGTGAGGGCGGGTATGGCCGAGAAGGCGAGCACGATACCCGGCATCACGTAGTGCTCCCACGAGCCGGTACCCGAAATCGGCAACCAGCCGAGCTGCAGACCGAACGTGATCATCAGAAGCAGCCCCAGCCAGAAGGACGGCATGGCCTGGCCGAGCAGCGTCACCAGCTGCACGGCGCGATCGAAGCCTGTGTTCTCGCGCACCGCCGCCAGGATGCCGAGCGGCAGCGACACCACGAGCGCGATCACCAGCCCCGTGAGGCCGAGCGTGAGCGTCACCGGCATGCGTTCGGCGATCAGCGTGGAGACGCGGGCCTTGAAGAAGTAGCTGTCGCCCAGGTCGCCCGAGAGGGCGTTGCCGACCCAATTGAAGAACTGGGTGACCAGCGGCTGGTCGAGTCCGTAGGCCTTGCGCACGGCCTCGACGTCGGCCTGGGTGGCGTTGGGTCCGGCGATGGAAATCGCAAGGTCACCGGACAGGCGCGTCAAGATGAAGGCCAGTGTCATTACGGTGGCCGCCACGAGCACGGCCACGATCAGGCGGCGGACGAGAAATTGGAGCATGGTGCCGAGGCGAGATTAGAGGGGATCGATCCGGAACGCGACCATGCGAATCCCGCGCCAACCGGCAAGAAAAATTCGGCAAAGATTCGTCCACTTCCGCCTCTTGGCGTAAGCGCCATCGTCCTATATGGGGGAGTCATGCCGGTCTTCACCAATCCGCGGCGCACGCCCTGCTTCAGCACGGCGCCCACCCAGGAGGATTTCGAGGCCATTGCCGCCGAGGCGCTGGCCACGATTCCCGAGGAGTTCCGCCGGCACGTCGGCAACGTCCGCATCCAGATCGACGACTTCCCGTCCGACGAGGTCGAGAGGGAAATGGAGCTCGACACCCCGTTCGACCTGCTGGGACTTTATCAGGGCGTGTCGATGATGGAGCGCGGCGCGGGCCACGTCGCCAACGACATCGACCGCATCTTCCTCTACCGCCGCCCGATCCTCGACTACTGGTGCGAATCAGGCGAGGACCTGCCGCACATCGTGCGCCACGTGCTGATCCACGAGATCGGCCATCATTTCGGCCTGAGCGACGACGACATGGAAGCGATCGAAGCCAAGGCCGAGGAAGAATCCCGTCGCGCCCAGCCGGGCGCCTAGCGTCAGACGCGAATAGCCTCGCGATACAGCCGCTCGGGCGTCGTCCAGCGGATCGTCGGCATGAAGCTGTCGACATATTTGCCGACCTCGACGCCGTAGTCCGACGTGTAAGCGTGCTTGTCCATGTCGAGCGCCAGCAACGGCACGCCGCCAGCCGGCGCCATGCCGTCGTCCGCGCAGCAATGATTGAACAGTCGCCGATCGCGCGGCGCATAGGCCAGGATCACCCAGCCTGAACCGCCGGCCAGCGCCTTGCCGGTGGCGGCGAACTCCGCGCGCCAGCGATCGAGACTGCCGAAGTCGCGCGCCAACGCCTCGGCGAACACGCCCGAGGGCCGGGTCGGCGCCTCGCCCAGGCTCTCGAAATAGAGCTCGTGCAAGATCGTCGAGTTGTAGACGCTATGCTGCTCGCGCTTGAGCTCGCTGATCGTGGAGGCCGGTGTCTCGGCGAAGTCGAGCTTGGCGAGCTGTTCGCTCAAGGCATTGAGACGGTTCACGGCAGCCGCATAGTGGTCGTCGTGATGAGCGGTGATCGCCTTGGCCGACAGGCCGTTGATCTTCTCGGGATTGAAGCTGAGCGGCTGCACCCGGAACTTGGGCGTGGTGGCGGCGGCTATTTGCTGGGCGCGAGCGGGCCGTGTCATGGCGCCGACCAATAGGCCGGCGCCCGCGCCCCAGGCGGCGCGGCGGGAGATATCGGGCATAAGGGGGCTCCTGAATACCGCTTATTCAGAACCTAACGCCGCTCACGGCGGAGAGTTGCGATGCACCCCGGGCACGCGATAGCGCCCCTCGCTCAGCGCGGCGTCGGGTTCGTAGGCGCGCAGCACCAGGGACATCGGTCCGGCGGGCGCGGGCAGCCAATTGGCGGCGCGCTCGTCGGCCGGCCGGTCGTGCTGCAGATAAAGCGTGAGCGCGCCGTCGGGCGCTTTCTGCAGCCCCTGTGTGCGATCGCCGATGGCATAGCGACCGATCGGATTGGCGGCAAAGAAGGCGCGCCCGTCCGGCGTCACTTCGTACACGGCGAGCGACCAGAAGGCGCGGGCCGGCGGCAGACCGCCGGCCGGGAAGGTGAGTTCGTAGTGGTTGGCGCCGAGCAGCGGCCGGCCGCCCGAGTCGGTGGTGCAGGAAATGTAGACTGCTTCGGCCGGCTCCAGGGCGCCCAGCCCGCCCAGCGCCGTCGCCGCCCGATAAAGATAGTCGTCGCCGAAATTGCCAAGGTGGGCCCCGCCATAGGTCCAGCCATCGACGCTCCTGCCCGAGTGACCGACCGCGGCGCGGATCTCGGCGCGGCCCTGCTCGATGCCGGCGCGCAGCGCGCGACGCTCGGCTTCGCTGAAAGCACGCAGGTCGAACTTGCGCCCGGGGCGAAGCCGCAGCGGCGCAAATCCCTCCAGCACGGCCTGATCGCGTTCGGCTAGCGGGCTTTCTCCCAGCGCCCGGGCGCCAACCTCGAACAGGTCGAACGGATCGCCGCGATTGGGGGCTGGCCAATCCGCCACGGACTCAGGCGGTGCCGTGGTGCGCTGGCGCATCAGCTCCTGGGTTTCCAGGATGCGCCGCTCGTTCCTCATGTCGGGCGTCTCGAGCAGCACGCGGGCCTGCAGGATGCGCAGGCGGTCGAGCTCCTCGGGTCCGTCGACCAGGATCCGGCCGATCAGCCACACCGAGTTGGTCGGCGCGCGCAACAGCTTCACCTCCGAGGAGGCATCGCCGTTCCACTTTGGTCCGACGATCATGTGCGGCGGCGGCTGGCCGCCATACAGGCGATGGCTGACATAGCCGAAGTTGTTGGTGAACAGGTCGAGGAAGGCATAGCTGTAATAGAGATCACCGACCGGCGGCACGGTGAGGAACAGCGGCTCGATCGACAGATCGAGCCAGGCCGAGGAGTAGAGCGTGTCGGGATTGGGCGTCGTTACCGCCCGCGCGCGATGGTCGGCCAGATCGGGGAGGTGGCGGAAGCGGTTCAGCTTCTGGCGCTGCGGATTTGCCTCGCTGACCGTGGCCTGCCAGCGCGTGTGGTACATCTCGTAGATCGGAAAAAGATAGATCGTGGCCCGCCGCGCGAGCTCGCGCAGCGTCGCGGGGCTTTCCTGCGCGCGCGCGATCGCGGGCGCCGAGAGTGCGCCGGCCAGGAGCGTGCGCCGTCCCAACTTCATGCCGCACGCTCGCGTCTTTGCCGGCGCTCGGCCACGAAGGCTCCGACCTCGCGCCACGGCTCGAGCGTCCAGAAGGAGCGCGCGCGGCCGGACGGCGAGGCGAGCACGAAGGCGGTCGCGCCTTCCAGCTTCTCGATCTGCCGGCCGTAGGCCGGCGCCTTGACGCCCAAGGCCAGCGACGCGGCGTTCTTGCTGGTGAAGGCAATGGCGGCCGGCCGGAAGCGGCGCAGCTTGGCGTGCAGCGCGCGCGCATCCATGGCCTGGGACGATAGCTCGTGGTCGGAGCCGTATTCGGTCTTGTTGAGGTCGGTGAGACCGATCCCCAGCGCCAGCAGCTCGGGGTAGCGGTCGGGCGAGAAGCGCTCCGGCGTGAGGCCGACGGCGTTCAAGGTCGGCCAGAAGGCGTTGCCGGGATTGGCGTAGTAGGCGCGCGCCTTGAATGAGGCGGGACTGGGCGCGGTGCCGCAGAACACCAGGTCGAGGCCCGGCGCCAGCAGGTCGGGGACCAGATGCCTATTGCGGCTGGATGCCCGCGGCACGGATGACCTCGCCCCAACGCTTGTACTCGGCCTTGATGAAGGCATCAGCTTCGGCAGGCGGCAGGACGCCCGGCTCGAAACCGCCCTGGCGCATGCTGTCGATGACGTCGGCTGACTGAAGCGCGCGCTCGGTCGCGGCCTTGAGCTTCTCCTTGGCTTTGGCCGGCGTACCGGTCGGCACCGCCCACAGTGACCATGATGTGACCACGAGGTCGGGATAACCGGCCTCGGCGAAGGTTGGCGTGTCGGGCGTCACCGGCGAGCGCTGGGCGCCGGTCGAGGCGATCGGTTTCAACTTCCCTGAACCCACCTGACCCATCAGCGAATCGATGTTGGCGACGCAGAGCGGCAGATGGCCCGCCACCACATCGGCCATCGAGGCGGAGGCGCCCCGATAGCTGACAAGGGTGAGGTCGGCGCCGGTCTTCTGCTTGAAGAGCTCCATGGCGAGCGTCGGCGACGTGCCGATACCCGAGCCGCCATACTGGTATTTGCCCGGCTCGGCCTTGGCGGCCGCGATCAGCTTGGCGACGGTGTCGTGCGCAAAACCGGGATGGCAGCACAAGAGGTTGGGCTGCGTGCCGATCCATGCCACGGTCTCGAAATCGGTGAAGGCGTTGTAGGGCGGCTTGGTAAAGAGATGCGGCACCAGCGCATGGCTGCCGATATTGCCCAGCAGCACTGAGTAGCCGTCCGCCGGCGATTTGGCGACGTTGTCGGCGGCGATCGACCCGCTGGCACCGCTGCGGTTTTCGATGACGAAGGACTGGCCGAGATATTCGCCGAGCTTGACGCCCAGCCGGCGCGCGATGTTGTCCTGCGAACCGCCCGGGGTGAAGGGGCAGACGATGCGCACGCTGCGCGTCGGCCATTCGTCGCCCTCGGCCCAGGCCGCGGGTGCCACGGCCCGCCCGGCCAGGGGCAGCGCGCCGAGCGCAGAGGCGAATTGGCGTCTCCTCATAGGCTTGTTCCTGGGTCCCGACGACGCTTTCTTCATCGATGATGCATGAGCGGCGGCGGCGCGCCTAGGGGCTTGCCGCCCGGGCGGAACGATTGCCGACGGCGGACGTTCAGCAGCCATGAACACGGTGCGGAACGTTTCCCATGACCTGGCCCCAACCCCCACGGTCCTAGTGGCCGAAGACGAAATTCTGCTGCGCATGGTCATTGCCGGCTACCTGCGCGACTGCGGCTTCGACGTGGTCGAGGCCGGCGATGCCGACGAGGCGGTCCGCGTCCTGGAAGCGGGCGTCCGGGTCGATATCGTGTTCTCCGACGTCAACATGCCGGGCTGCCTGGACGGCTTCGGCCTGGCGCAATGGGTCCGCCGTGAGCGGCCCGGTCTGAAAATCATCCTGACGTCGGGTACCGCATGGACGGCGAAGGACACGAGCGAGCTCTGCGCGCACGCCCCGATCCTGGCCAAGCCCTACAATCATGCCGTTGTGGCACACCGGCTTCGCGCGTTGCTGGCGTGCTGACGGCAAGCGTTTCGACCTGAGGCTCCCCGGCCTTGTCCACCTTCCGCCATCGGGCATGATGGATCGACGGGAGGACCTCATGAACGGGCCAGCACATACCATCGACAAGGCGGACGAAGCGCAGCTTCTGGCCACCATCGACCGCTGGGTCGAACGCGAGGTGGCGCCCCGGGTCAAGGAATTCGACCATGCCGACCGCTGGCCGGCCGAGCTGGTCGAGCAGATGAAGGAGCTCGGCCTGTTTGGCGCCACCGTGAGCGCCGACTATGGCGGGCTTGGCTTGCCGGCGCGGACCTATGCCGAGATCGTCATGCGCGTGTCGTCGGTGTGGATGGCGCTCACCGGCATCTTCAACTCCCACCTCATGCTGGCGCTCGCCATCGAGAAGTTCGGCACCGAACCGCAGAAGCGCCACTGGCTGCCCAGGCTCGCCTCGGGCGAGGTGCGCGGCGGCCTGGCGCTGACCGAACCCGACGCCGGCACCGACCTGCAGGCGATCCGACTCGTCGCGCGGCGCGAGGGCGACCATTACGTGCTGAACGGCACCAAGACCTGGATCTCCAACGGCGTCGAGGGCTCGTGCTTCGCGCTCCTGGTCAAGACCGACCCGCAGGCCTCGCCGCGCTATTCCGGCATGAGCCTGTTCATCGCCCCCAAGGGGCCGGGCTTCCGGGTCGGCCGCAAGCTCGAGAAGCTGGGCTACAAGTCGATCGATTCGGCCGAGCTGATCTTCGAGGATTACCGCGTGCCGGCCGATCACTTGATCGGCGAGGTCGAAGGCCGCGGCTTCACCCAGGTCGCGGGCGGGCTGGAACTGGGCCGCATCAACGTCGCGGCGCGCGGCGTCGGCATCGCCGAGGGCGCGCTGCGGCTTGCCACCAGCTACGCCCAGATCCGCAAGACTTTCGGCAAGCCGATCTGCGAGCATCAGGCGATCCAGCTCAAGTTGGGCGAGATGGCGACGCGCGCCCGCGCCGCGCGGCTCCTCACACTCGACGCCGCCGACACCTTCGATCGCGGCGAGCGCTGTGACCTCGAGGCCGGCATGGCGAAATACTTCTCCTCGGAAGCGGCGCTGGAAAACAGCATCGAATCGATGCGCATCCACGGCGCCTACGGCTACTCCAAGGAGTACGACATCGAGCGCCTCTATCGCGACGCGCCGCTCACCTGCATCGGCGAGGGCACCAACGAGATGCAACGCATCATCATCGCGCGGCAATGGGTCAAGCGGAACGCCGTCCTATGAGCGCCAAGCCGCCCTCTGCAAAACCTCTTGAGGGCGTGCGGGTGCTGACGCTGGAGCAGTTCGGCGCCGGGCCTTACGGCACCATGTTCCTGGCCGAGCTGGGTGCCGAGGTGATCAAGGTCGAGGCGCCCGACGGCGATCCATCGCGTCATGTCGGGCCCTACAAGCTCGGCGCCGCAGACAGCGAATATTTCCAGGCCTGGAATCTCGGCAAGAAGAGCGTGAGCCTCGACATCAAGTCGACGGAGGGTCGGCGGCAGTTCGAGGCGCTGGCGAAGACGGCCGACTGCGTGGTCAACAATCTGCGCGGCACGCAGCCGGCCAAGCTCGGCATCGACTATGCAAGCTTGAAACATCTCAAACCCTCCATCGTCTGCCTCCACATCTCGGCCTATGGCCGCGCCAACGAACGCTCGGACTGGCCGGGCTACGACTTTTTGATGCAGGCCGAGGCGGGATTGATGGAGCTGACCGGCGAGCCGGACGGTCCGCCGACCCGCGTCGGCGTGTCGATGATCGACAGCATGAGCGGCTTGACGGGCATCGTCGGCCTGCTGAGCTGCCTGCTGCGTGCCCGCACGACGGGCCAGGGCTGCGACGTCGAGACCTGCCTCTACGACGTGGCCATGCATCAGCTCACCTATCCCGGCGTGTGGTACCTCAATGAAGGCGACGTCTCGCCCCGGGTGCCGCGCAGCGCGCACCTGTCGCTGGCGCCGGTTCAGACCTTCCCAACCAGGGATGGCTGGATATTCATCATGTGCATGACCCAGAAGTTCTGGCTGTCGCTGTGCAGGGCCATGGATCGCGACGAGCTTTTGGACGACCCGCGCTTTGCCGATCCCAACACCCGCGCCGTGAACCGTGCCGCGCTCACCGAAGCGCTCGATCCGACTTTCCGCACGTGCACCACCGCCCAGTGGCTCGAGAAGTTCAACGGTCTGCTGCCGGCCGCGCCGGTCTACCGGCTGGATCAGGCGCTCGACAGCGGCTTCGCGCGTGCCGCGGGCATGGTGTCGGCGGTGCCGCATCCGGTGAAGGGCAGCCTGCGCATGATCGCCAATCCCATCCGCATCGATGGCGAGCGGCCGGCGCAGGTCGCCTGTTCGCCGCTCGGCGCCGACAACGACAAGCTTCTGGGCAAAGCCACATGAAACTCGAAGGACTGAAGGTCGTCGACCTCTCGTGGTTCCTGCCGGGACCCTATCTCACCACCTCGCTGGCCGATCACGGCGCCACCGTGATCAAGGTCGAGCCGCCCGGCGAGGGCGACCCCGGCCGCCACATCCGGCCGCCGGACGCGCGCACCTCCGTCTTCTTCCGCAACATGGGTCGCGGCAAGAAGAGCGTCGTGCTCGATCTCAAGAGCGAGCGGGGCCGCGCCGATCTGTTCAAGCTGGCCTGCGAGGCCGACGTACTGGTGGAGTCCTTCCGCCCCGGCGTCGCCCAGCGCTTCGGCGTCGGCTACGAGGCGGTGAGCCAGAACAATCCCGGCATCGTCTATTGCTCGATCAGCGCCTTCGGCCAGGACGGCGCCTATCCCGGACGCGCCGCGCACGATCTGGCACTCGAGGCCATGACCGGCGTGCTGTCACTGACGCTGGGCGACGACGGCCGGCCGGCCATCCCGGGCATTCCCGTCGCCGACCTGGTGAGCGGCCTGCATGGGCTGGCCGGCGTCCTGATGGCGCTGCTGCGCCGTCAGACCACCGGTCGCGGCGACTATCTCGACATCTCCATGCACGAGGCGCTGATGGCGTCGTGCGCCAATGTCGTGGGTTCGGCCTTCGCCGAGGGCAAGCAGCCGGACGTCAAGCAGCAGCGCACCACCGGCGGCTCGGCCTTCTATCGCGTCTACGAGACGTCGGACGGCCGCCAACTGGTGCTGGCCGGCCAGGAGATGAAGTTCGTGAAGAACCTTTTGGGCGCGCTCGGCCGGCCCGAGCTGGCGCCCTTGTGCGAATGGCCGGGGCCGCACCAGAAGCCGGTGGTCGAGCTGCTCGAAGCCGCCTTCAGGCAGAAGTCGCTGGATCATTGGATGAAGTGGCTCGACACGCTCGACATCTGCTACGGGCCGGTCAACACCCTGCCCGAGGCGATCGAGGATCCGAACCTTGTGAAGCGCGGCATGATCGTGACCGACCAAGACGGCCGCAAGCACTTCGCCCCCGTCGTGCGCTTCAAGAACGAGCCGCCGCGCCCGCTCTACCGCGAGCCGCTGCTGGGCGAGCACACGGAAGAGGTCCTGCGCCGATAGTCGACCGTGGTGGGCGCGCCTGCCGCTTGATGCTGAGCAGGGAAGAGCGCGGCCGTGCGGCGGCTGCATTGTCCTCTATCGTTCGGCGCGCTAGCCTGCATCAGCATCGCTGCGGGAGCGGGTCACATGATCAAGCGATTCCACGTTCTGTATGTCGGCCAGATCGAGCTCGACAATGTCGGCCTCAAGGGAACGCCCGCCGACGAGCGCCGCTATTCCAACCAGCGCCTCAGCGAGGTTTTTGAAACGACGCGCAAAGTGGCGCGGCTCATGGACGACCTCGGCTACTACGCGCTGTGGACGGCCGAGCACCACTTCCAGCGCGAGGGCTACGAATGCCTGCCCAATCTGGTGCAGCTCGGCCTGTGGCTCGCCACCCAGACCAAGCGCCTGAAGTTCGGCTGCGCTTTCAACGTCCTGCCGATGTGGCATCCCATCCGGCTGGCCGAAGACTACGCGATGGCCGACATCGTGACCGACGGCCGTGTGATCATGGGCGTCGGCCGCGGCTATCACAGCCGCGAGGTCGAAACCTTCGGCGCACCGCTGCTCGATGCCGAGGCCAACCGCGAATACTTCGAGGAGCAGCTTCAGCTCCTGCTCAAGTGCTTCAACGAAGAGGCCTTCCACTTCAAGGGCAAGTACTTCGAGTGTCCGCCGCCGGTCGACTACCGAGGGTACCGGCTGAAGGACATCACCATGGTGCCGCGGCCCAAGCATCTGCCGGTCGATGTCTGGATGCCGATCGCCAGCGGCCGGACCATCGATATGATGGCCCGCTATGGGCTCAAGGCCATGGTCGACCTGAACGGCGAGAAGATCCTCGACAACGTCGTGCGCGAGTACCATGCCGCCTGCGCCCGCCACGGCCGGCCCAAGCAGCTCGGCGAGGACATGATCTGGGGTGCCGGCCTCTACCTCGCCGCCAGCCAGGAAGAGGCGATCCAGCGCGTCGAGCCGGCCCACGACGAGCGCTACAAGTGGTTCGCGCCGTTCGGCTTTGTGCGCTACGCCGACGATCAGGGTCGCACCTGGGGCACGCCGGGTGCGCCGGCGTCGATCCCTTCGATCCGTGACGGCGTGAAGCAGAAGGCCTGGTTCTGTGGCCCGCCGGCGGAAGTCATCGATGGCATCAAATCGATCGAAGCCAAGTACCCGGGGCTCGAGGATTTCATGGTCCACTGGGCCGAAGGACTGCCACCCGCCGAGTTCACCGACCAGCTCCGTCGGTTCGCGAAAGACGTCATGCCCGCCTTCCGGGGAGCGCGGATTGCCGCCGAGTAGGGCGGAGCCCCTCAGTCGAGGGCAGCGGCGATCTGCTGAGGCGTCACGCCCTCCTTCTCGCCGCGCAGCAGGGCATAGAGCACCACCGTCAGGCTGACGAGGACGGTCGAAAGTGCCGCTTCCAAAAGCCAGGTCACGATGAATATGCCGGTCAAGGCGCCCAGGATCTCGATCGCGAGAACGGCGGGAACGGCCACCAGCGCGAAGATTCCCAGCACCAGCCAGCGTCGCTCGCGGGTCAACGCCGCGCTGCGGTCGAGCGCGCCACCCACGGTCGATCGCTCGACGACGATGGCCGGCATGGCCACCATCCAGAGACTGAGCACATAGAGACCTGGCACGATGAACGCGATCAGGCCCAGCATGATCACGACGTTCTGAACGATGCCGAGCGCGAGCAGCTTGCCGAGGTCGGGTCGGTTGATCTGCTGCACCAGGACGGTGAAGCCGGGCCGCACTCCCGCCATGGCCTGGAGGGCGCCGATGGTGAGGCTCACGGTCAGCAGGATATGGGTGACAACGCTCACCACCAACGCCACGGCAAACCCGCCGTCGACGAAACCGACGACCAGCGACGGCGCGTTGAAGAGCAGCGCCACGGCGAAGAAAGCCGCGAAATTGTCGCGCACCAGCGTGAAGGTCGTCACCAGGGCGGAGTCGAGGTTCCAGGTCATGATCAGCCTACCAGGGCAGCGGCTTTGGCAAGCGGGACGGGCTTGTCCTGCAGCAGCAGGTCCATCGCCTCCTGTTCCCACGAGGTCTCGCTGAGCGACAGCGGATCCTGCGGCGCGAGGCGATGCTCGATCACCAGTCGCGACAGCAGCAGGCGGCGCGCGTCGCCGCCCTCAGCGCCGAGCGTGGCACCCTCCCAGGCCATCAGGGCGGCCGTCGTTGCGTGATAGAGCGCGCCGGCCGCCAGCCGGCATCGCTTCTCCTGCTTGGGATCGGCCGCCACCGCCGCGACGAAGCGCTCGACCCGATCGAGCGTGGCGCCCAGCAGGCCCTTGTACTGGCCGGGCAGCGAGGATGAGCGCTCGTATTTGTCCTTGAGCGCGGCCGATAGCGTCTTGTGCCCGCCGGCCTTGCCGACGGCACGCTGGACCACGTCGAGCGCATTGATGTTGGACGTGCCTTCCCACAAGGTGCCGATCTGCGCGTCGCGCACCAGGCGGGCGGTCACCCATTCCTCGATATAGCCCAGCCCGCCGCGCACTTCGAGCGCGTGGCTGGCGACCGGGATATTGTCGCGGCAGGCGCGGAACTTGTAGACCGGCGTCAGGATGCGCAGCAGGTTGGCGGCTTCCTTGTCGCCCGCATTCGCCTTGCCCATCGTGTCGGCCGAGAAGGCGTACATCGACAGCGCCTGCTCGGTCGGCAGCATGATCTTCATCAATTGGCGGCGCAGCAGCGGGTAGTCGCCGATGGCATGGCCGAAGGCGCGGCGGTTGCGCGCCACCACCATCGCCTCGTTGAGGCAACGGCGCATCATCGAGGCCGCGCGCACGCCGTGGCTCAGCCGCGAGAGATTGACCTGCTCCATCATCTGCTTGAAGCCCTTGGTCACGTCGCCCACCAGATAGGCCGTGGCGCCGTCCAGGATGATCTCGCCCGAGGCCATCGAGCGCGTGCCAAGCTTGTCCTTCAGCCGCACGATCCGGTAGCTGTTGCGACTGCCGTCCTCCAGCCGCCGCGGCAGGGCGAACATGGCGAGGCCCTTGGTGCCGGGCGCCGCGCCGCGCGGCCGCGCCAGCAGAACGGCGACGTCGGCATCGGCGTGGCTGCAGAACCATTTCTGGCCATGCAGCTTCCAGCGCTCCACGCCGTCGGCGCCGACATTGATGCGCTCGGCCTCGGTCTCCAGCGCGCCGACGTCGGAGCCGCCGGCCTTTTCGGTTATGAACTGCGTACCCTTGAGCATGATCGCCGGGTCCTGGCTGAGCAGCCGGTCGAGCAGCAGCTTTTTCAGCGCCGGCGAGCCGAAGCGCTTGATGACGAAGTTGGAGGTGTCGGATACCGAGACCGGACACATCAGGCCGAACTCGGCCTGCACGAAGAGGTAGGTGATGCCGTACTTCACCAGCGGATGGGCGGGCTCGGTCATGCCGAGCACGCCGGCGCGGTGGGTCATGGCGTGCATGCCGAATTCCTCGAAGGCGATCTTCTCCATCTCGCGGTAGGCGGGGTGGTAGTCGATCCAGTCCTCGTCACGGCCGAAACGGTCGCGCGGCTGCAGCACCGGCGGGTGCTTGTCGGCGACCATGGCGAGGTCGTCGAGGCGGTTGCCGGCGAGCGCGCCCAGCCGCTCGAAATGCGGCGTCATCGCCGCGCTGAGGCCGGGCTCCAGGTAGAGCGACAGCAGGTCCTGGAACTGCCGGTCGATGGCATAGAAGTTCCGGCCGTGCGCGTCGAGCGCGATGTGCTCGGCGCCGTCCGGCGGCGTGATCACGTTGGTCGGCATGTCGGGCATGATTTCCTCCTCATTGGGGCCAACCGCGCTTGAGGACGCGCTCGACATAGGGCGGCACGATCCGGGTGGCGGGGCCATAGACGTGTTCCTGGAACAGCGGCTGGTTGTCGGTCGGCTCCAGGTTGAGCTCGACGGTGTAGACATGCGAGCGGCGCCTGGCCTGCAGCACGAAGCCCGCCGCGGGATAGACCTCGCCGGACGTGCCGATCGCCATGAACAGGCCGCAGCGTTCCAGGGCGGCGTTGATCTCGTCCATGTGCATGGGCATCTCGCCGAACCACACGATGTTTGGCCGCAGTTCGCCCACCGTCTTGCAGTTGGCGCAGACCGACTGGGGCGTGAGGTCGATATCGGAGGCGAACACGGTGCCGCAGTGCATGCAGCGGATTTCGCCATCGCGGCCATGCATGTGGATCACGTTTTGCGAGCCCGCCTGCTCGTGCAGCGGATCGATGTTCTGGGTCACGATGGTGACCTCGCCGTCGTATTTCTGCTCGAGGTGCGCCAGCGCCTTGTGGGCGGCATTGGGCGCGATGTGGGCGGCGCGCAACATCTTGCGAGTGTCGTTGTAGAAATCGAGCACCTTCTTCTTGTCGCGATGCCAGGCCTCGATGGTGGCGACTTCCTCGAGGTTCACCCGGTTCCACAGCCCGTCCTTGTCGCGGAACGTGTCGATGCCGCTTTCCTTGGAGATGCCCGCGCCGGTCAGGACGACGATTCCGGCGGGCAGGAAATCCTGATGCATGCGGGCCAATCTAGCCCCGTGCTAGGGTGAGATGCCATGACCATCGGGGTTCTCTTCGTCTGCACCGGCAACATCTGCCGCTCGCCCATGGCGGAGGGCGTGTTCCGCAGCATGGCACGCCAAGCGGGCATCGACTCTGCCTTCACCATCGATTCGGCGGGGACCTATGAGGGCCATGCCGGCGAAGCGCCGTCGCTGCCCGCCATCAAGGCAGCGGCGCGCCGCGGCTACGACATCTCCGGCCTGCGCGCGCGTCCGGTAGTGGCCGCCGATATCGCCCGCTTCGACCATGTGCTGGCGATGGACCGCGGCCACCTGGCCGAACTGCGTCGCCTGGCGCCGCGCGGGTTCGCCGTACGACCGCGCCTGTTCACCACTGGCGACGTTGCCGATCCCTATGGCGGCACCGCGCGCGACTACGAGCGCGCGCTCGACGTGATCGAAGCCGGCTGCAGGGATCTGCTTGCGACGCTGACGCCCGAGGCAAAGGCGAAGATTGCTTGAGCCCAATCTTGCCTCCCCCGTCTTACGGGGGAGGGATGACTTTGTTCGATCGGAATCCTCGCTAGAACGGCCACTTCAACCCCAGCTCGCCGAAGCGGTTCACCACGTTGAAGGTGAGCCGTGAGACGTCGTTGTCGAACTTGTTGTGGGGCAGGCTGCCGCAATAGGTGATCGAGCCGACCGAGAACACCGCGCCGCCCTTGGGCTTCTCGATGTAGGCCATGTCGGCACGGATCAATTCTTCCAGCGTCTGGCCGGGAATGGTGGTGGTGAAGCCCAGCCGCTCCTCATGCACGACGACGAAGTGCTTGCGGTCGTGACCTTCGGACGAGGCGAGCACGACGGTGTTGAGCGGGCTGCCCAGGCGATGGTCGAGCCGGTCGAGTTCGAAGCCTGCCGCGCCGCCGCCGGAAAAGCCGTAGCCGCCGAACAACTCGTCCTTCACGCCTTCGAACACCCAGGCATGATGGTTGTCGCGCGCCGCCGGCGTCTGGCGATAGGAATCGCCCACGAACGTGCCCTGGCTCGAGAAGCCGATGCCGCACAGGAGATTGGGCGGGCGGTCGGAGCGCCGCCACAGGCCGCCATACGCGCCGTCGAAGGCATGGTAGTATTCGCCGGGCTCGGCCGGCCAGGTGCGGATGCCGCCTTCGGTGCGGCGCACCTCGATGGCGCCCGGTACCGCGTCCGACAAGGCCACCCGCCAGTAGAAGCCGTTGCCGCCGAGATACATCAGCCGGCCGCCCTTCTCGGTGTAGGCCTGCAGCGCGTCCAAGGTGCGCTCGGTATGGTACTCCGGATGCGTGCCGGTCATCACCACCTTGTAGGATGCCAGGATCTCGACGCCCTTCTCATGCAGGTCGTGGTCGGTGACGACGTCGTAGGCGATGCCCATGCGGTCGAGCCAGCCAGTGAGATGGGTGTCGGCCGGCAGGTGGCGCAGGCCCGAGCCCGCCGCGTCGTTGAAGGTGAGATAGTCGGGCCGCCAGCTCAGCAGCGGCCGCAGATGCGAGGAGTAGGCCACGCCCGAGCCGTCGCGGTGGAAATTGTAGGTCGAGAGACCGTAGTCCTTGTGGTCGTCGGGATTGTTGGCGGCGGCTTTCCAGTCGGCGACCCTTTTGCGGAACGCCTCGTCGAAGACACCGCGCGAGAAATTGGCGTAGACCTGATAGGTGAAAGTCGAGGCGATGTAGCAGACCTTGCCGCGCGGCTTGCCGATCTGCGGGCGCACGAAGAACGGGATGACGTCGCGATGCGGCCCGCAGCGCAGCTGCATGCCATAGACGCCGCTTCGCATGTCCTTGGGAATCGTGAAGCTGAAATCGTCGGTCCAGCCGCAATCGTGCAGATCGTCGTCGTGGAAATGGATGGCGGCGTATTGATGAGGTGCTGCCTTCCAGTCGCGCTCCTCGCCGCTCCACGACGCGCCCTTCATGGCGCGGGTCGGCAGGTTCACCAGCCGACCGTGCAGGCCGTTGGGGCCGCTGTCCTCGATCTCCAGGGTCGCCATGCGGCGGGCGAAGTCCCAGGCGCCGAGCCCGGCGATCCTGGGGGCTTCGATCTTGCCGTTGAAGCAGCGTTGGGCGGGACGATCGGCGGCCGCTTCGCCGCCGATCAGGACCGCCTGCGGCGCGTCCACGGCGAGGGAAGGCGCGGTGGCACTGGCCTCGCCCTCGTCGTCGACGGCGAAGGTGCGCTTCAGCGGCTGCTGGCCGACGCGCAGCATGCCGGTCGCGGGATCGGCGCTGGCCCACACGCGATACCAGATGCGCGAGCGCAGCTTCTTGCCAACGACGACGCGCGCTCCGCCGCTTTCCAGCGCCATGCCTTCGGGCGTCAGCACCAGCGCGAAGCCCGCGCCGGTCGCGGGATCGCGCCGCGAGATCACGGTCTGCGGTCCGTCCTCGGGCAGGGTCGGCCAGATCAGCACCTCGATGGCGAGCGCGCCGGAGAGCGTCACGTCCCTGGCGCCTTCGATCAGGGCATAGGAGCCGGGCCAGGCGTGCTGCTGGCGTGAGGCGAAGCGGCCGTCGAACAGATCCGACTGGTCTTCGATCTTGGGTGGCAGGCCGCCGGGATTGGGATCGCCGCGGATGATCCGCACCAGCATGGCGTGATACGGGCCGGGGCCCGCGCTCGAAACCTTGAAGGTGATCTTGTCGCCGGCACGTACCGAGATGCGGTCGGCATAGCCGGTCAGCGGTGCTGTCACGTTTGTCTCCCCTGGAGCGGGCGATATAGTCGCCCGAAGGCAGGGAGCATTCCATGACCAAGATGATCCGTCGCCGCATGGCGATGGCCGGCACGCTTGTTGCGCCGCTGCGCGCCCGGCACGGCTGGGCGCAGTCGGTCAAGCCGGAGCCGCGATGACGCGCGCCGAACTCAAGGGGAAGATCCAGACCGTCCTGGGTCCGATCGCTCCGCAGTCGCTGGGCCGCACGCTGATGCACGAGCATGTGCTGTGCGACATCCGGCCGCCGGGCACGCGCGCGGACAACGATCTCGGCCCCGAGATCACCCTGGAGAATGTCTGGCAGATCAATTACGGCCGCGGCCTCAGGCGCGCCGGCCGCAAGTACATGCTCGACCTCGAGGACATCGCCACCCGCGAAGTGCGCATGATGAAGCACGAGGGCGGCGATGCCATCGTCGAGCTGACCTGCGGCGGCCTGTCGCCCGATCCCAACGGCCTCAGGCGCATCGCCGCCGGCACCGGCGTGCATCTGATCATGGGCTGCGGCTACTACGTCAACGACTACCAGGACCCGAAGAACCACGGGCGCGCGGTCGAAGATTTCGCGCAGGAAATGATCGGCCAGATCCTGCACGGCGCCTGGGATACCGAGGTGCGCGCCGGCATGATCGGCGAGATCGGCTGCAGCGCTCCGTGGACCGACACCGAGAAGCGGGTGATGCAGGCGGCATTGATCGGCGCGGCCGAGACCGGCGCGGCCATCAACGTCCATCCCGGCCGCGATCCCGATCAGCCGCAGGAGGTGGCGGATTTCGCCAAGGCGGCCGGCCATCCGACCGACCGCATCGTGATCAGCCACATCGACCGCACCATCTTCGACGAGCAGCGGCTGCTGCGGCTGGCCGATTCCGGCGTCACCATCGAGTTCGACCTGTTCGGCCAGGAGGCGAGCTATTACGGCCTCTCCGACATCGACATGCCCAACGACGCGACACGGTTGAAACTGATCCGCGCGCTGATCGGGCACGGCCATCTCGATCGCGTCGTGGTCAGCCACGACATCTGCTACCGCACGCGCCTGGCGAGCTTCGGCGGCCACGGCTACGGCCACATCTTCAGGAACGTCGTGCCCATGATGGCCAAGCGCGGCTACAGCGAGAACGAGATCGACGCCATCCTGGTGCGCAATCCGCGGCGGATGCTGACGTTCGTGTAAGGTCCGACGCAGCGGCCGAAGGACAGGCTTGCAGCCCGCGTCGTGGGTGGCGTCGTGGACCTCGGCCGTGCTGACCCGAGCCCGGCCCTTTGCTTACGGTTGCGCACTTTAGGACCGGTTACGATGGGCTGGCGCATGCCGTTCACCGTGCCGACGGCCGCTGAGCGGTCGGAAACATTGTGCGTCGTCAGCAAAAGATCCACATAGGTAAGATGAAGAATGAGCTTACCGAATGATTGCGGGCCGACGTGCATTGCTGGCTGGAGCCAGTGTAGCATTAGCGATGCCTGCGGTGGCGCGCATGGCGTTCAAGACGGAGATCATTGTCCGCACCGTCGTCAACTTGCGCAGCCGCGCTGACGTCGCGGCCCTGGTTGCCATGGCCGCGCAACACGGCGTAAGTACGATTAATCTTGCCGCCAAACAGGATGAAGACGACGAGATCCCGTCCGGATTCGTCTTTTACGCCAGTCGGATCGCGCCGCGCGCGCCGGGATACGGCACGTTCGATGCGCTTGGCGAGACCATCCGAGAGGGACACCGGCAGGGCCTGAGAGTTCGCGCCTGGATGCCCCAATTCCACGACCAGCTGGCAGCGAGTGTCCATCCGGACTGGCGGATGCGTGCCCTCGAGGACCGGCAGGTTCATCCCTATGCTGGCCGGAACCGCAAGGAATTCTTCCTCAATCCCCTCCATCCTGCTGCGCGGGATTATCAACGCCTTCTCATCGAAGAGATTGCACGCGACTACGATGTCGACGGCATCGTCATCGATTGGGTGCGCTTCGACGACTACAACATGGACTTGGGAGACGAGACGCGCGCCAGATTCGAGACAAGTTTCGGCTTCGACCCTATCGATATTGATTTTTCCAAGGACAACCCTCAACGCTCGCAGTGGAATGCCTGGCGTGCAATGCAGATTGCCGACCATGTCAGGCAACTGCGTGTCGCGCTCGACGCGATCAAGCCCGGTCTCGCGTTGGGCGCTTACATCCTGCCACCGGAATTCGGCGAGGTCGCCCAGGACGCCGCGCAGTTCTCGCGTGTCTTGGAATTTCTGTCACCCATGGCTTACTACAAGGACTGGGGACTCCCGCCACAATGGATCGTTCGCACGCTGCTGCCGCAGACTGCCAACAAGGCGGATCGCGCAGCGATTATCCCCGTATTCGACGAAGACTTGACCGACGTGGCTGGCCGAGAAATTTTGCCCGAAATCAGCAGGACGTGGCCGGGTATTACGACACTTTCCTGGTTTTTGTACGGCAAATGGACAAACGCTGCGTTTCAGCGGTTAGATCGGTTGTTGCAGCGCTGAGATCCTTGCTCTGGTGAGCTCGAAGACGATCCAACATTCCAGGGCACACATACTCCGCGAGATTTGTGCAATCAAATGCACGGACCCCGCGACCTTCGATCAGGCCGAAGGGTCATGGCGGTGCCGCCTGCCGCGGCTCGATCCGGTGCTTGCCGTTGGGTTCGATATGAACCACGACGACGCGCAGCTCGCGCGCTGCGATGAGCTCCGCCTCGTCCAAGCTGACGCGCCTTGCCTCATCACCGGCGGCAAGCGGCGCTGGCTGAGGCAGCCGTCGCCCGCGCGCCACGCGGCGCAGGGTGAGCAGGCTGGCGACCACCAGCAGCGACACCAGCACGATGGCCACCTCCACGAACGGCCGCAGCGCCCGGAAGAACTCCAGCCACCGCCATTCGCTGTCGAAGTCGCTCAGCCCCAGCCGCGCCAGATTTCGACCGAAGAACATCTCGAACTCGGTCTCCAGTATGATGGCGAACAGCGCCCACATAAGGACGGTAAGCGCAACGTCGCGCACCCTCACCCAGGTCGGCTTGGTGTTGGCGACGATCAGCGGCGGCCAGACCTTCGGTGGTGCAAGCGGTTGGTCCGTCATCGCAATCCCCGGTCGGGACTCACCCAGGTCGTTCGCTCCTTGCGCGGTCGCAGCAGCGCGACCGGCAGGGCGACGACGGCGGTCGCCGTGTTGATCATCCAGAACGCCAGCGGATACCAGATCATCCAGAACAGCGAGCGCAGCATGTGCGGCTCGAAACGCCGTTCGAGCAGGTGGCTGACCAGCGCCTGGGCGAGGTAGGTAATGGTGAGCGTAAGCCCCCACCACGTCGGGATGAGTTGGAAGCCGGGCAGCACCTTGGACGGCGCGAGGCCGACGGTCCACAGGAGGCCGATGATCAGCGAAAAGGTCATGACATACGCCCACAACAGGCTCAGCAGGTAGTTGATGTAGGTCGGCAGCAAGGACGGACTGGAGAAGCGCACCATGCGGCCGAAGAAGTCGACCATCATCTGCACGCCGCCTTCCGCCCAGCGCAGGCGTTGCTTCCACAGGCCCTTGAGCGTCTCGGGCATCAGGATCCAGACGATGGCGTGCGGCTCGTAGGTGACCCGCCAGCCGGCGCACTGCACACGCCAGGTGACGTCGATGTCGTCGGTGATGGTGCGCGGCGACCACCAACCGGCCTCGTCGAGGGCGCGCTTGCGGAAGGCGCAGATCACGCCCGACACCGTGAACAGCCGCCCATATGCGGTCTGGGCGCGGCGGATCAGGCCGATGATCGAGGAGAACTCGCCGACCTGGAGCCGGCCGAGCAGCGAGGTGCGGTTGCGGATGCGCGGATTGCCGGCGAGGCCGCCCACGGCTGCGCGGCGGAAGTCGCGGGCGATCCAGTACAGCGCCTGGGCATCGAGCAGTGCATCGCCGTCGATGCAGACCAGCAGCTCGTGCTTGGCCAGAAGCGCGCCGGTATTGAGCGCGGTGGCCTTGCCCTGGTTTGCCGCGAGATGGACGACCCTGAGGTTCGGGATGCGTTTGACCAGCCTGTCGAGCACCTCGCCCGTATTGTCGCGACTGCCGTCGTTGATGGCGATGATCTCGAACTCGGGGTAGTCGACCGCTGCCGCCGTGCCGAGCGTCTCCTCGGCATTGTCGCCCTCGTTGTAGCACGGCACGAGAATGCTGATCGGCGGCCACCTCTCGCCTGGCTGTGGACCGCCCTGGGCGTCGGCGGAAATCTCCCGGGTGACGTAGAAAAGCGCGCCGCCAGCCATCCAGTACCACGACATGATGAAGGGATAGCCGAAGCAGAACATCGGAACGGCGACGATGAGGAAGTCGGTGAAGCTGTCGAGCATGACCGGTGCCTCAGGGCCTGTAGGGATAAGTGGCGGCCGAGAACGCCGCCGACAGTGCGGCAGCGGGTGGCAGCGCGGGCGGCTCGGGGCAGAGGGCGAAGGCCGCCGCGCCGAGGCGTTGCGCGCGCCGCAGCGCCTCGACCTGGCGCGCCGGGTCGGCCGGTAGCGAGAACGCCACGCGTCCGGAGACCTCGGGCCTGAGCCAACCTTGCGCCCGCAGGCGCTCGGCCAGTGCGCCGGTCGCCGCGACGTCGCGGCTGGCCGGCATCAGGCCGATATCGGCCCAGTCGGGTGGCCCGACGGCATCGCCGAGGCCAAGCATCAAGCGCTGGCGGCGGTCGATCTCCGCCGCCGCGCGGTAGGCGGCGAGCGCCAACCGCGTGCGACCATCGAGCGATGCGACGTCGAGCGCCGCGCGGCGGGCACGGATGTCGCTCGGCTGGTCGGCGACGATGTGCGTGTCCGACGGTAGCGCCGGCAGGTCGACCGTGATGCCGTCCGGCGCGGTCTGCCGCATCATGTCGGCGAACAGCACGGGCACACCCGCCTCGCCCACCGCGGCGGTGGCGGCCTCGATCGGCAGGCGCAGGAAGACGTCGGAGCCGGCGCGTGTCCTGATCTGCCAGGTCGCGCGCGACAGCAGGTCGGCGCGCATGGCGACGAGCCGGGTCGGAAAATAGACCGCGCTGAGCTTGGCGCCGGGCGAGGCGAGCGCCGCATTGCCGTCGATCACGACCGTGTTGGTGCCGAGCGTCCGCAGGCCCTCGATGATGCGGCCGAGCGCCTCGTCCTGCGCCGCGCCTGGTCCGACGGCCGCCAGCGCATCGAGCGTGAGGCAGGCGATGCGCCGGCTTGCCGGACGCCCCGGTTCGAAGCGCAGGTTTCGCGCGATGTCGGCCAGGCTGGGATTTCTGGAGGGGAAGTAGCGATCGATGGCGTAGAGGTCGGAGGTATAGGCGGGCTCGGGCTCGAGCGTCAGGGCAAAGCTGAAGCCCATTTGCTTGGCCACTTCGAGCGCGGGGCCGCTGTAGCGGCCGAACGGCCACGCCAGCGCGCGCGGCTGGCGGCCGAGCTCGGCCGCCATCTGGCCACGCGCACGCGACAGGTCGGCGCGGATGCGGGCACGGTATTGCGCGTCGTCCTCGTAGCGGCCGGTCGCCGGGTCGTAGCGCCAAGTGATCGCCGCCGGCACCATGTTGCCCTGCGGGTTGGCCAGCACGCCGCGATGCAGCGCGTAGCTGTGCGAGGCGAACTCGACCAGCCCCGACGCCTGCATCTCGCGCGCCTGTGCCCACGAGATGAAATTCGACCGCGGCACGGTGCGATCGCCGTAGAGCACGGTGCCGTCGGGCCGGCCTTCCATCCAGCTGCCGACCAGCGCCGAGACGATCGGGTAGCGGTAGACCTTGAGCAGCGGGAAGACGCGCGTGTAGAGGCTGGCGTAGCCGTCGTCGAAGCTGATGAGAATCGCCTTGTCGGACAGTGGTCGCACGCCGCGCGCGGCGGCCGCCAGGTCGTCGAGCGACACGGCGGTCCAGCCCGTGCCTTTCAGCCAGTCGAAGAATTGCGCCAGCGACGTTGCCGTGACGGAATCGGTCTCGAGCTCGTCCGGGCGGTCGACGACGTCGTGGAAGGCGATCGACACGAAGCGCTGGCCGGCCGGCTGGCTCCTGGCGTCGCAGATCGGCACGGCCCCGGCAAAGAACACGAGCAGGCACAGCAGGCGGTGCATTGTCCTAGATCCTCTGGTGCAGGCCGACGATGAACATCAGCGTGTTCTCGACCGAGCCGTCGTAGACGCGGCGGGTCAGCAGCACGCCGTAATGGAATTCGGTGAGGGGATCGAAGCGCCAGCGGTGCTCGTAGTTGAGCGTGCCGATCCAGTTGTCAGTGAAGCCGTACTCCGAGTAGAGGCCGCCATCGACGGTCAACGCCTGCACCAGGCTGGTGTCGTAGCGCCGCCACAGCAGGTGCTCGGCCAGCAGGCCGCCGGTCAGCGACAGGTCCCGCGTCGGATTGTAGTAGGGCGCATTGGGCTGGTTGTTGCTCGACGCGGAGCCCTCGGCCAGTCCGGTGAGGTCGAAGCCCGGCAGGTTGATCAGCCGCTGCTTGAAGGTCATGCCGCCGGCAAATCGCTGGTTGCCGTCCGTGAACGGCATGTAGGCGAAGCTCCCCGCCACGCTGCGCGATTCATCCCAGCGATAGGTCGCCTTGGCGCTGTACTCGTCGGCGGTGATGCCGAACAGCAGGGCGCGCAACGGCGTATCCCAGGAGTAAAGCTCGCCGGCGAAGGCAAGCCGCACCTGGTCGGTGACAAGCCAGTCGACGGTGGCTAGGCCTCCCGGCCGGGCCAAGGTGCCCCAGGATTGCGTCGGCGAGATCGTGGCCGTGAGGTTCGGGATGCGCCATTCCAAGCCGGCGCCGACGCGCGCCCGCTCGGTGAAGCCCTCGGGCGGGTGGGCATTGGCATAGTCGCCGGTCGCGAACAGTCGCCAGTTGTCGGCGATCGGCGGCGTCGTGAGCTTGCCCTGCAGGATCAGCGCCTGGCCGGCAGCGTTGGCGCCGCCGCCATCGGAGTTGCTGGGCCGTGCCTCGGCCTCGAACAGCCAGCGGCGCTTGGCGTCGAGCTCGCGCGCCAGACGCTGCACGGCCTGGTTCTCGGGATAGAGTGCCCGCAGCTCGTCCATCAGGCGCTGCGCCTCGGCGAAGCGGTAGCTGGCCATCGCTACCTCGATCAGCGCGATCTTCGAGCCGACGTCGAGCGGCGCCAGGCTGGCGGCGATCTGCGCCTCCGCCTCGGCGCGCTGCGGCCAGCCACGGGCATTGGCGATCTGGTAGAGGGCGAGCCGCCCGTTGGCGTCGGCGGGCGCGGCGTCCGAGAACTTGGTGATGCGCGCCCACGCCTCGCCGAGCTGGTTGCCGTAGAAGCGCGCCTGCGCTGCCGTGACCTCGGCAGAGGCGCGGTCTTGATTGGCGTAGCGCGTCGGGTCGTTGTTGTAGAAGCGCCACACCGGCTCGTCGGCAACCAGGGCGTCGATCGTGGCGTACGCCGTGGCGAAGTCGTCGAGCTCGACGGAAGCGTAGAACTTGCCGTAGCGCGCCGCGACGTCCTTGGGGGTCTGGGCCAGCAGCCGCTCGTAGGCGTTGCGCGCGGCCTCGGGCCGCCGCAGGTAGAGCAGCGCATCGGCGTAGGCCTCCTCCGCATAAGGTGGCAGCGGGCCGTCGGCGCTGAGCGCCTCTGCCTCTTCCGCCGCCTCTTGCATGCGCACGCGATCGCGCAGCGCCACCATTCGGTCGAGCCTGAGGCGGCGCCGCAATCCGGCCTCGGCCGGTGGCGGCGGCAGGGCCGCCAGCAGCTGGTCGAGCCGGGCGAGTGCGGCATCGGTGCCGTCGAAGCGGCGCGCCGGGTCGGAGCTGCGGACCTGGGCGCCCCAACGCACCATCGCGGCCGCCTGGTCGGCGGCAATCGACGGCGTCCGGGTGCCCGCGATCACCTCGGCGCCAAAGGGTGCGCCCATGTCCTGCAGCACGCCCGCCGCCTCGAGCCGCACGCCCGGGTTGGCCGGGGCCGCCTTGATCGCCTCGGAATAGGCACGCATGGCCTTGAAGGGATCGCCCGCCCGACGCCAGGCATAGGCCTCGGCCAGCAGGCGCTCGACCGGTGGCGCGCGCTGGGCGGCGGGCTGGCGCAGGATGGCCAGAGCCTCCGTCGTCTTCCCGTCGTCGCTCAGGACCAGCGAGAGGATCAGCGGCCACACCGTGTCGTTGGCGAAGCGCTGCATACCCTGGCGCGCAAGGCGCGCCGCATCGGCGTAGCGGCGCAGGTCGCGATAGGCCCGCGTCACGGCGAGCAGAGCATAGTCCGGAGGATCGGGACGCGCCGCCTTCTCGAAAACCGCAATCGCCTCGGCGAACTTGCCGTCCTGTTGCAGGAGCGTGGTGAGGTCCATCGCCACCAAGCCGTCGTCGGTGCCGGCGGCCAACATGGCGCGCAACGCCGCCTGGGCCTCGGCCATGTGGCCGCCGCGGGCCTGCAACACCGCCGCTTCTCTTTGCTGGGTAGCCGTCTGGGCGCGTGCGTCTGCAGGAACTCCAGCAAACGCCAGCACTGCCAGGAGCAATCGCCAGCTCCTCCGCAGCGAGCGTACCATCGATGAAGACTAGGTGTCTGACAATACTACCGTCAAGGTCACAGCTCATGTCGCCCGGTCGTGATGGACGCGGATTGCGGCGGCTGAGTGCAGTCCCGCGCGATGCAAGGGAACGACAGCCGATGTCCGCCGGCCGTGGATCGAAGCCTGCTGGCGCGGCTGCGATCCCGACTACCTCGACGGTCCGGGTGCCGAATCGTTTCGCGCCTTCGTGGCAAGGCTCGCTGACTTCGATAGCCGCCTGTCGGCGCTGGATGGCGACTTCGCCATCGCCGTCGGACACGGACAATTCTTTCGCGCCTACCTGTAGGGCCGCGACAGGGGGTTGTGCCGTGGCGCCAGAGTGGATGAGGGACTACCGGGCTGCCGAGACGTCGCAGCCGATGGCCAATGGCGAGATCATCGAACTGAAACCCGCTACCCGCTAGAAATTGTCGGTCGCGAGTCGACCTTTCTGCTAGCTGTTGCGAAGCTGGTAGCGCAGCCACACCGCGCCACCCTCCAGCACCTGACTGCTCTGCAAGGTCATGGACTCGATCGGAGCGGGCACGCCCGCGTTCTTGTCGCTCGAGTCGAAGACGCTCGGCGCGCCCCTCGCACCATCGACGGCCGGGAGGATGGCCAGGCTGATCTCGTCGACGAGGCCGGCGCGCAGGAAAGAGCCGTTCGAGCCGCCGCCGCCTTCCAGCAACAGGCGCTTGATCCCGAGCTCCCGGTTGAGGATCTCCAGCGCCAGCCCGAGATCGATCTCGTGCTTGCCGGCGAAGATGTAGGACACCGGCTCGGAGCGAAGGCCCGCGAGATGGGCGTCGGAGACCTGTTCGGTCAGCACGACGACGATCGGGTCGCCGCCGATGTCGGAGCGGCCCCAGGCGATCTTGCCATGCCGATCGAGAGCGATCCCCCAGACGGCCGCGTCGCGCCGGGCGAACCAGTGTTCGCGTGGAAAGGCGTGGCCGGCCTGCGTCGGATAGGACTCCCGCTTGGCGAATTCGCGGCCGGTCACGCGGCCGACCAGCCAGGCGTCGCCCTTGAGCTCGTCGTGCAGGCGCTCGAACAGGCCCCCCGAGTTGGCGCCCTTCGGCCGCATGCGGCTCGACAGGATGCGGCCGTCGACGCTCGAGACCATGTGGCAGATCACGTGAGGTTTCATCGATGTCCTCTATGAATAGTGCTTGCCGCAACCCGGGGAGATTGGTGACGTTCCAGTAAAATTGTCATGGCAGCAAGGCCTGCAGCGATGGAGATCCTCCATGATCCGCAAGCTTTCCTCGGGCGAATACCGCCTCTACTCGCGCAAGACCGATCCCAAGACCGGCAAGCGCCGCAACCTCGGCACCTTCAAGTCGCGCGCGGCGGCCGAGAAGCATGAACGAGCCGTGCAGTACTTCAAGCGGCACTGATCAGTAAGTCAGCCCGTACGCCGCTTGCTCCGTATAGATCCGCCCGCTGCGGCCGCTTCGGCTGGAGTAGAGGGAGAAGTGCTCGGCGACCCACGGCCCGGCGTGGAACTGGGCATGGCTTGCCATGAACTGAGCCATGTGATGGCCGGTTTCCGCGCCATTGCCGAAGCGTGCAAGAGTGACATGCGGGCGGAACTTGCGGCGCGCAACCTCGATGCCGCAATGACGGGCGATGGTCGAAATCTTCTGCTGGAGCCGTTCCAGCCGCTCGCTCTTCTGGACCAGCGCCGCGAGCGCCCGCGGCTGCTTGCCCGAGCTGAACTGCTCGACCCCGGACAACGTCAGGGTGAATTTCGGTCCCGTCGCGTCGGAGAGCTCCTCCTCGAGGTCGCGCATCGTGCCGCCCTGGACTTCGCCCGCGAAGCAGAGGGTGACGTGGAAATTCTCCGGCGCCACCCAGCGCGCATCGGGCACGCCCGACTGCAGCGCGCTCAGCTCGCTGGCGATCTCCTCAGGGACGGGCAGGGCGATGAACAGACGCGGCATAATCGTCGAGGTTCTTGGTCACGAAGGGCAGCAGGCGTTCGACGATGATATCGACGCCCTTGGGATTGGGATGGAGGCCGTCGGCCTGGTTGAGCGCGGCATCCTGCGCCACGCCGTCGAGGAAGAACGGGTAGAGCGGCACGTTGTATTTCGCGGCCAGCCGTTTGTAGAGCCCATCGAACTGCCTGTCATATTCCGGCCCGAAATTGCGCGGCGCCAACATGCCGGCCAGCCACACCGTGACGCCGGCCGCCTTGAGCTTGGCGATGATGGCATCAAGGTTGCGCTCGGCCGCGGCCGGATCGAGGCCGCGCAGCGCGTCGTTGGCCCCGAGCTCCACCATCACAATGTCGGGCTTGTCGGCCAGCATCCAGTCGACCCGATCGAGGCCGCCCGCCGTGGTGTCTCCCGACACGCCGTGATTGATGACGGTCACCCTGCGGCCCTGCGCCTTCAACGCCGCCTCGAGGCGGGCCGGGATCGATTGCTCGGGCTTCACGCCATAGCCTGCCGCCAGGCTGTCGCCCAGGATGGCGAGCTTGACCGGCGTTTGTAGCGGCGTGCTTTGTGCATGGGCTGTGGCCGACAGACACAATGCAAACGGGCACAATAACGGCAGGCACAACAGAATCGTGACCAGCCGCGAATTGACCGCTGCCGCAAAACGACCATATCCAATGCTGAGAACCATGGCCTCTTTTCCGGAGTCCGCTTGACAGCCTCACCCGCCGCAGCCTCGTCGCTTGTGCACGGCCGCATCGTCCGTCTTTCCGACGTCCATCTCGACATGGCAAGCGATGCCGGCACGGTCAATATCCTGCGCGGCATTACGCTCGATATCGCCGCCGGCGAGATCACCGCCGTCGTCGGGCCCTCCGGCGCCGGCAAATCCAGCCTGATGATGGTGGCGGGCGGCCTGGAGCGCGCCACGTCGGGGCGGGTCGAGGTGGCCGGGCGCGATCTCGGGCCGCTCGGCGACGACGATCGCGCGCGTCTGCGGCGCGACAATATCGGCATCGTCTTCCAGGGCTTCCATCTCATCCCCACCATGACGGCGCATGAGAACGTGGCGCTGCCGCTGGAATTCGCCGGCCGCGGCGATGCCTTCGAATTGGCCGAAGCTGCGCTCACCAGGGTCGGCTTGGGCCATCGCATCGGCCACTATCCGGCGCAGCTCTCGGGCGGCGAGCAGCAGCGTGTCGCCGTGGCCCGCGCCTTCGTCACGCGGCCCAAGCTCCTGCTGGCCGACGAGCCGACCGGCAATCTCGACGGTGTCACCGGCAAGCAGGTGATGGATCTCCTGTTCGAGCTGGCGCGCGCCGATGGCGCGACCCTGATCCTGATCACCCACGACATGGCGCTGGCGGCCCGCTGCGATCGCATCCTGCGCATCGCCGACGGTCTTCTGGTCGGCGACGAGCGCATGCCAGCCGTCCTGGCGGCCCAGTGACGGTCTTGCGATGAACCTGGCCTTCCGCCTCGCCCGGCGCGAGATGCGCAGCGGCCTGGCGGGCTTCCGCCTGTTCATCGCCTGCCTGGCGCTGGGCGTGGCAGCGATCACGGGCATCCTGTCGTTCAGCCGCGCCGTCGAGGAAGGCCTGCGCGCCGACGCGCGCGAGATCCTGGGCGGCGATGTGGCGATCTCGCTGCTCTATCGCGAGGCGACGCCCGAGCAGGTCGACTTCCTGAAGACGCAGGGCCAGTTGGTGCGCTGGATCGACAGCCGCGCCATGGCGCGCCCGACCAAGTCGGACGGGCGGCCGACCCTGGTGCAACTCAAGGCAGTCGAGCCCGGCTATCCGCTCTATGGCACTGTCGAGCTGCAAGGCGGCGGCGCGCTCGCCGACGCGCTCGCCAAGCGTGACGGCGTGTGGGGCGCGGTGGTCGAGGAAGCGGCGCTCAAGCGCATGAACCTCGCGCCCGGCGATCGCGTGCGGGTGGGCGACGCCACGGTCGAGGTCCGTGGCATCATCGCCCGCGAGCCCGACCGCGGGCTGAATGCCTTCGCGAGCCTGGGCCCGCGGCTCATGATTCCCTTCGAGGCGGTGACCGAATCGGGCCTCATCCAGCCCGGCAGCCTGCTGAACTGGGAGTACCGGCTGCGCCTGCCGCCCGGCACGTCCGACGTCGCCGTCATCAACGCGCTCAAGAGCCGCTTTCCCGATGCCGGCTGGCGGGTGCGGGGGCTCGCCGAGGCGGGTGGCGGCATCCGCTTCTGGCTCGACCGGCTGACCCAGTTCATCGGCCTGATCGGCCTCGCCTCGCTGCTGGTCGGCGGCGTCGGCGTCGGCAACGCCATCGCGAGCTTCCTGGCCGGGCGGCTGCGCACCATCGCCATCATGAAATGCCTCGGCGCGCCGGAGCGGCTGGTCCTGTCGACCTACCTCATCCAGCTCTCAGCCCTTGCCGTGCTGGGCGTCGTGATCGGCCTCGTGATCGGTGCCGCACTGCCCTTCCTCGCCCAGTCGCTGATCGCCGAGGTGCTGCCGGTGCGCGCACGGGTGGCGCTCTATGCCGAGCCGCTCGCCATCGCAGGCGCATTCGGCCTGCTGGTCTCGCTGATGTTCACCCTGATGCCGCTGATGCGCGCCCGCCGTGTGCCGGCGGCGACCCTGATGCGTGGCGCCGTGGTGGCCGCGGGCGGGCGGCTGCCGTGGCGCGACGCGCTGCTGATCGGCGCGGTCGCCATGGCTTTGGCGGCCTTCACCATCTTCACCGCCGAGAGCCGCAGCATCGCCGGCTGGTTCGTGCTGGGGGCTGTGGCGGCATTCATCGCCTTCCCGCTGCTGGCCCGGCTCCTGATGCTGGCCGCGGCGCGCGCCGGCAAGCCGCGGCTCGCCGGCCTGCGGCTGGCGCTCGCCAACCTGCACCGGCCCGGCGCGCCCACGCCCATCGTCATGCTGTCGCTGGGGCTTGGCCTCACCGTGCTGGTGGCGACGGCGCTGATCGAGGGCAATCTCCGCGAGCAGCTCACGCAGCGCATCCCGAGCGATGCACCGGCCTTCTTCTTCGTCGACATCCAGTCGACCCAGATGCCGGCCTTCGAGAAGGCGCTCGCCGCCATCCCCGGCGCCGGCGCGCTCGACAAGGTGCCGTCGTTGCGCGGCCGCATCGTCAGGATCGGCGGCAAGCCGGTGAGCGAGATCGCCGTGCCGCCTGAAGCGCGCTGGGCGGTCGATGGTGATCGCGGCGTCACCTATTCGGCGACGCCGCCCGAGGGCTCGCGCATCGTCGCCGGCGCATGGTGGCCAACCGACTATCGCGGGCCTCAGCTCATCTCCTTCGACGAGGCGCTGGCGCACGCCTTCGGCCTCAAGCTGGGCGACACCATCACCGTGAACGTGCTGGGCCGCGACATCGAGGCCACGATCGCCTCGCTGCGGCGCATCGAGTGGACGACGCTCGCCATCAATTTCGTCTTCGTCTATTCGCCCGGCATCCTCGACAAGGCGCCGCACACCTTCCTCGCCACGGTGAAGGCCACGCCCGAGGCCGAGGACGCGATCTTCAAGACCGTGACCGATCAGTTCCCCAACGTGACCGTGGTGCGCATCCGCGACGCCATCGAGACCGCGGCCGACGTTTTGGGCAATATCGGCCTCGCCAGCCGGGTCATCGGCTTCCTCAGCATCCTGGCGGGCGTGCTGGTGCTGGCCGGCGCCATGCTCGCCACCCAGCAGCGCCGCGTGCACGAGGCCGTTGTCATGAAGGTGCTGGGGGCGACGCGCGCGCGCATTGCCGGCATCTTCGCCTGGGAGTTCGCCGCGTTGGGGCTCGCCACGGCGCTGGCGGCGCTGGGCGTCGGCACGCTCGGCGCCTGGCTGGTGGTGCGTCGCTTGATGGGGCTCGACTGGATCTTCCTGCCCACCGTCGCGGTGGCGGTGGCGCTGGGCGCCATGGCGCTCACCCTGGCCTTCGGCCTGGCCGGCACCCTGGCAGCGTTGCGCCAGCGTCCGCTTGCCTTGCTGCGCAACGAATAGGCGGGAATTTCCCCTGCCTGTGAAAGTAAATCGCAACATTACAAAGCGTTAACGCTATTGATTCACACGCGCTGAGTGCCCAAATTGACGGGCGAAAGGGGCTCGGTCATGAGGCCCCCGTGGAGGCTAGAGACCAAATGGCGAATCCCAACTTCGGCACCTTCAACCGCCCCGGCACGATTGCCGACCAGGCGTCGTTCGATGTCGGTCTGCGCAGCCACATGGTGCGCGTCTACAACTACATGGCTTCGGGGCTCGCACTGTCGGGCATCGTGGCCTTTGCAATCTTCAATTTCCCGGCGCTTCAGACCATCTTCTTCCAGATGGGCGTGACGCGCGGGGGTGCGGTCATCCCGGTCGGCATGAACATATTGGGCTGGATCGCGATCTTCGCTCCTCTCGGTCTGTTACTGCTGGTTTCGTTCCGTGCCGCGACGATGAGTGTCGGAGCGGTCCAAGCTGTCTACTGGGCGGTCACCGCATTGATGGGTATCAGCCTGTCGCTGCTGTTGTTCCGCTACACCGGTGCTTCGGTCGCGCGCACCTTCTTCGTCACGGCCGCCGCGTTCGGCGCGTTGAGCCTCTACGGCTACACGACCAAGCGCGACCTGACGGCCGTCGGCAAGTTCCTGTTCATGGGCGTGATCGGCCTGATCCTGGCCAGTCTCGTCAACATGATCTGGCCGTCTGGCACGATGACCTTCATCATCTCGGCCGCGGGCGTGCTGATCTTCTCGGGCCTGATCGCCTACGACACCCAGAAGATCAAGGAGCAGTATGCCGAGGCCTGGGGCACCGAGATGGCCGAAAAGGTCGCCATCTTCGGCGCGCTGAGCCTCTACCTCGACTTCGTGAACCTGTTCCAGTTCCTGATGATGTTCCTGGGACAGAGCCGCGACTAGTCCGGGTCTGGATTTTCAACGGGGCGCCCGGGTCGCAAGACCCGGGCGTTTTGTTGTTCGGGGGATGATGTGCCGGCGAATCGGCTGAGGGAATTCATCGACAGCGAAGCGGCGTCGGCGCTGCCGCTCCTGGCGGCGGCGCTGCTGGCGCTGGTGCTCGCCAATTCGCCGCTTGCCGGCTCGGTCCAGGGCCTGCTCGACACAAGGCTCGGCCTCTCCTGGAAGTTCGTCGATCTCGACAAGCCGCTGTTGCTGTGGATCAACGACGGCCTGATGGCGCTCTTCTTCCTGCTGGTCGGCCTCGAGATCAAGCGCGAGGTCATGGAGGGCTCGCTCTCGCAGCCCTCGCAGGTGGCGCTGCCGATCGCCGGCGCCATCGGCGGGATGGCTGCGCCGGCCGTCCTCTACGCCGCCTTCAACTGGCGCGACGCGGTGGCGCTCGGCGGCTGGGCGATCCCGGCCGCCACCGACATCGCCTTTTCGCTGGGCGTGCTGGCCGCCCTCGGCAGCCGCGTGCCGCTGGCCCTGAAGGTGTTCCTGACGACGCTCGCCATCGTCGACGATCTGGGCTCCATCCTGATCATCGCGATCTTCTACACCGACCATCTCTCGCTGCTGGCCCTGGCGCTCGCCGCGCTTTTCATCGCGGGTCTCGCGATCCTGAACGCGACCGGCGTGCGCCGTCTCGCGCCCTACCTGGTGCTGGGCGCCCTGCTCTGGGTCTCGGTGCTGAAGTCGGGCGTGCACGCCACCTTGGCGGGCGTCGTGCTCTCCCTGTTCGTCCCGCTCAAGCAAGCGGGCGAGGCCGAGGACGCGCGGCCCGCCATTCGCCTCGAACAGGCGATCAAGCCGTGGTCGGCCTGGTTCATCATGCCGGTCTTCGCCTTCGCCAATGCCGGGTTGCCGCTCGCCGGGCTGTCGTTGGCGAACCTCACGGCGCCGCTGCCGCTCGGCATCGTGGCCGGCCTGTTCCTGGGCAAGCAGATCGGCATCATGCTGGGCGCGGGCCTGTTGATCGTGTCGGGCATGGCCGCCATGCCGGCCGGCGCCTCGTGGTGGCGCCTGTACGGCGTGGCGATCCTGGGCGGCATCGGCTTCACCATGAGCCTGTTCATCGGCACGCTCGCTTTCGGTGATGCGGCGCGCCACGCCGAGGTGCGGCTGGGCGTGCTTGCGGGCTCGCTGCTCTCGGCGTTGGTCGGCTACGCAGCGTTGCGGCTGGCGCCGCGTCCCCGAACGCGGCGTTAGGTTCCTTCGCAACGCAATAATCGCGCGGCGCCGGCCAGATTGCGTCGGGCTCCTGCGGGCCTATACTTTCCTGTCATGCGGCGCACCTCCTACGAGCAGATGAACTGTTCGATCGCCTCGGCGCTCGATGTCGTGGGCGAGCCCTGGACCTTGCTGATCGTGCGCGACGCCTTCTACGGCGTGCGCCGCTTCGACGACTTCCAGGAAAATCTCGGCATCGCGCGCAATGTGCTGACGGCGCGGCTGAAGAAACTCGTCGAGGCCGGCATCTTCCGCAAGACCGCCTACCGCCAGCGTCCGCTGCGCCATGAATATCGCCTGACCGACAAGGGCGCCGCCTTGTTCACCGTCATCGTCGGGCTGAAGCAGTGGGGCGACCGCTTTGGCGTCGCGGCGCGCAGCGGCAAGCCGATGGATCTGGTCAATCGCGGCGACGGCCGGCCGCTCGAGCCGGTGCTGATCGACGCCGACAGCGGCCAGCGCCTGGAATTGACCAACGTGCGCGCCGTGGCCGGACCCGGCGCCGACCAGGGCACGCGCGCTTTCTTCGAGCGGCTGGCGCTCAATCGCCCGCCGCGCTGAGGCGGGTTCGCTGGTCCTTCGCTCGGTGCGGGGCCGAACACGACTCCTCATGCTCGTTAAGGGGCTGTCTCGTTGCAGCCTTCTTTCTTTGCCGTCCAGAGCGGGGTTTCGTGCTGCTCGCATCGATTTTTCCTCGCCTTCACGGACCGACCGCTGCCAGCGCACTCCTGCTGGCGCATACCCTTGCTGGCGCCTGCCCCTGGCCGCGTGGCCGGGCAATGTGCCGGTTCGCCGGAACGGCATTTTTCGGTCGGCATGGCGCCCGAAAATTCGAGGGACTGGCTTAAGTTACCATTAGATGTACTTGACATTTACTTAATTATGGCTTACGTCTGCGCTGTCCCGAATCATCGCCCCATGATTGGCCCCGGATGTCGCGCAAACGATCGGCAGAAAAGGTCGAAACTCTATGCTCTGCCCTAAAGTTTATCCGCGCGATGAGGCGCAGCCCGCCGGTCACGCCCAGGGCGGTGAATGGGCCTTCGCCCGAAAGGCGGACGTCAGGGCTTTTCGCGATCGAGCGCCTTGTCGTCGAGCGCACGACGGCTGCGCGCCTCGGCATCCTTGTCGGCTGCCTTCTGGGCTTT
>Ga0210402_10000418_pt1 | contig 47726 bp, 46 predicted proteins | sample IncBWC7MmetaG_FD_161055 | JGI IMG/M metagenome (GOLD analysis project Ga0210402, IMG submission 161055) | Forest soil microbial communities from Barre Woods Harvard Forest LTER site, Petersham, Massachusetts, United States - Inc-BW-C-7-M | ecosystem: Environmental > Terrestrial > Soil >... | reverse complement strand
ACGATCTCGCCGCGGTCCATGAAGATCACGCGGTCGGCGACGGCGCGGGCGAAGCCCATTTCGTGGGTGACGCACAGCATGGTCATGCCCTCGCGCGCCAGCTCGATCATGACGTCGAGCACTTCCTTGACCATCTCGGGATCGAGCGCCGAGGTCGGCTCGTCGAACAGCATGATCTTGGGGCGCATGCAGAGCGCCCGGGCGATCGCCACGCGCTGCTGCTGGCCGCCCGAGAGCTGGCCGGGATATTTCAGCGCCTGCTCGGGGATGCGCACGCGCTTCAGGAGGTTCATGGCGACCTCCTCGGCGTCCTTCTTGGGCATCTTCTTCACCCAGATCGGCGCCAGGGTCAGGTTCTCGAGGATGGTGAGGTGCGGGAAGAGGTTGAACGACTGGAACACCATGCCGACCTCGCGGCGGATCGCCTCGATGTTCTTGACGTCGTTGGTGAGCGTCACGCCGTCGACGACGATGTCGCCGGCCTGGTGCTCTTCCAGGCGATTGATGCAGCGGATCAGGGTCGACTTGCCCGAGCCCGATGGCCCGCAGATCACGATCTTCTCGCCCTCCTTGACGTCGAGGTTGATGTCGCTCAGCACGTGGAACTGGCCGAACCACTTGTTGACGCCCGTGAGCGTGATCACGGACGGGGCGTTGCTGAGGTCGTGCGCTACGCTGGCAGCCATGGGTGCGTTCTCCTCGTCGCCGCTAGCGGCGCGTTCCCCTGTTGAGCTCGACCTCGAGATACTTGCTGTAGCGCGACATCGAGAAACAGAAGCAGAAATAGACGAAGGCGGCGAACAGGTAGACCTCGCCCGGGAAGCCGGCCCAGGCGGGGTCGACGAGCGCCTGGTTGGCGCTGTTCAGGAAGTCGAAGATGCCGATGATCAGCACCAGCGAGGTGTCCTTGAAGAAGCCGATGAAGGTGTTGATCAGGGGTGGGATCACCACCCGCAGGGCCTGCGGCAGGATGATCAGCAGGGTCTTCTGCACATAGTTGAGACCCATCGCGTCGGCCGCCTCGAACTGCCCCTTGGGCAGCGACTGCAGGCCGCCCCTGATGATCTCGGCGATGTAGGCGCCGGCGAACAGGATGACGGCCACCTGGGCGCGCAGGAACTTGTCGATGGTCACGCCGCTCGGCAGGAACAGCGGCAGCATGACCGAGGCCATGATCAGCAGGCTGATCAGCGGCACGCCGCGGATCAGCTCGATGAAGCCCACGCACAGACCCTTGATCAGCGGCAGGTTTGAACGCCGGCCGAGCGCCAGCAGGATGCCGTAGGGGAAGGCGAAGACCAGGCCGTAGGTGGCGAGGATCAGCGTTACCGGGATGCCGCCCCACATGCTGGTCTCGACGTAAGGCAGCGGCGCTATGGCAAGGCTCCAGGCCGGCAGGACGCCCAGGATGCGCAGGACCAGGCCGATGGCGCCGATCGCCGCCAGCGCGCGGTAGGCGTTCATCTCGCCGGCGTCGGCGATGCCCTTGCGCAGGGCGATGCCGATGAGGCCGACGACCAGGGCCACGAACAGGAACAGGCTGAGCGGGATGTAGATCTGGCCGAACATCAGCAGGAAGGTGACGAACGAGCCGATGCCCCAGATCACCAGCAGCCGCCAGTTCCACATGCGCCGGTCGGCCGACGTGATCAGCATGGCCAGCATGGCGACGACCGCGAACAGCGGCCGCCATTGCTGCTCGTAGGGATAGGTGCCGAAGAAGATCAGCCGGTATTTCTCGCGGATCAGCGCCCAGCAGGCGCCGCCGCCGCGGCATTCGCTGCCGGTCGAGGCCGTGAAGTTGGCGGTGAACACCGCCCAGTCGAGGAACCACGACAGGATCCAGCCGATGGCCGCGATTAGCGCGATCGTGACGAGGCCGTTCAGCCAGCTCGAGAACAGGTGCTTGCGCGCCCATCCGAGCGGGCCGGTTTCGTCGACGGGAGGGGCGAGCTGGCGGCGCTCGCCGACGGGCAGGGCGTCGGTCATGGCTCAGCGCTCCCTCAGGGCGATGCGTTTGTTGTACCAGTTCATGAACGCCGAGATCGACAGGCTGACCGACAGATAGGCCGCCATGATGATCAGCACGTTCTCGATCGCCTGGCCGGTCTGGTTGATCGTGACGTTGATCGAGGCGACGAGATCGGGATAGCCGATGGCGATGGCGAGCGAGCTGTTCTTGACGATGTTGAGATACTGGCTGGTCATCGGCGGCACGATGACGCGCAGCGCCTGCGGCAGCAGCACGAGCCGCATCACCTGGCCGCGCGACAGGCCGATCGCCATGGCGGCCTCGCTCTGACCCTTGTGCAGCGCCAGGATGCCCGAGCGCACGATCTCGGCGATGAAGGCCGAGGTGTAGAGCACGAGACCGGCCAGCAGGGCGGTGAATTCCGGCTGGATCACCGTGCCGCCCTCGAAGTTGAAGCCCTTGATTTCGGGCCAGCTCATGTGGTGCGGCGCGCCGCCCAGCAGCCAGACCACGAAGGGCAGGCCGAGCGCCAAGCCGAAGCCCGCCGAGATCGAGGGGAAGGGCTGGCCGGTGTCTTCCTGGCGTTTCTTGGCCCAGCGGTGCACAGCCCACGCGGCGGCGATGCCGACCAGCAGGGCGACGCCCATCCATTTGTGGATCGGGTCGGCCATCGGCACTGGAAAATAGAGGCCGCGGTTGGACAGATACACCGAGTTCCAGAATGCGCCGATCGCCTGGCGCGGCCCGGGAAAGGCTTCGCTGATCAGCTTGTAGAAGAGGAACAGCCAGAGCAGCAGCGGCACATTGCGGAAGGCCTCGACGTACCATGCGCAGATCCGGGAGAGCAGCCAGTTGTTCGACAGCCGTCCGACGCCGATCATCGTGCCCAGGACCGTCGCCATGATGACGCCGAGGACGGACACCTTCAGCGTGTTCAGCAGGCCGACGAAGATGGCGCGCGAATAGGTGCTGGCCGGCGAGTAGGCGATCATCGTGTCGCCGATCTCGAAGCCCGCCTCGCGTCCGAGATAGTGGTAGCCGCTGGCGATCTTCTGGCGGGCGAGATTTTCGACGGTGTTCGAAACGAGATACCAGGCCAGGAAGCCAACGGCACCGACCACGACGATCTGGAAGACCCAGCCACGGATGATCGGGTCGTTCCAGGGTGCCACCCTGGCGCGCGGCACGGAGCCCAATGTCTCGACTGCCATACGCTATTCCCCCTGTCGGCCGCGGTTCGTCCGCGCGCCCATCTCGATCGATGTTGCCGTCAGTTTAAGAGGGAAACACCCACTTGCAACCATGTCACCCTCTCGGAACAGGCTTCGGCGGATCGTGCCCTAGCGGATCGGCGGGGCGTATTGCAGCCCGCCCTTGGTCCACAGGTTGTTGAGGCCGCGGTCGATCTTGAGGATCGAGCCCGAACCGACATTGCGCTCGAAGCTTTCGCCGTAGTTGCCGACCTGCTTGATGATGTTGACGACCCACGCCTCGTCGACGCCCAGCGCCTTGCCCATGCCCGGCGTCACGCCGAGGATGCGCTTGATCGAGGGATTGTCGCTCTTCAGCATCTCGTCCACGGTCTTGGAGCTGATGCCGTATTCCTCGGCCTCGAGCATGGCGTACTGCGACCAGCGCACGATGTCGGCGAACTGGTTGTCGCCGTGGCGCACCGCCGGCGCCAGCGGCTCCTTGGAGATGATCTCCGGCAGGATGACGAAGTCCTCGGCCGTCGCCGGCGGCGGCACGTTCGCCGCGCGGGTCGCGTAGAGGCTCGAAGCATCGTTGGTATAGACGTCGCAGCGGCCGGAGAAGAAGGCGGCGCGCACTTCCTCGACCTTCTCGATGACCACCGGCTTGAAGGTCATTTTGTTGGCGCGGAAGTAGTCGGCGAGGTTGAGCTCGGTGGTGGTGCCGGGGGCCACGCAGACCGTGGCACCGTTCAGCTCCTTGGCGCTCTTCACGCCGAGCTTCTTGTTCACCAGGAAGCCTTGGCCGTCATAGTAGGTCACGGCGGTGAAATCGAGGCCGAGTGCCGTGTCGCGCGTGAGCGTGATGGTCGTGTTGTTGGACAGGACATCGACCTCGCCCGACTGCAGCGCGGTGAAGCGCTGTTGGGAGGAGAGCGGCACGTATTTGACCTTCTCGGCATCGCCGAAGATGGCGGCCGAAACGGCTCGGCAGACATCGACGTCGAGACCGACCCACTTGCCCTGGCTGTCCTGCAGCATGAAGCCGGCCGTGCCTTGGCCGATGCCGCAAATCAGGGCGCCGCGCGCCTTGATCGTGTCGAGATCCTTGCCGGCCATCGCGCCGGTCGAGATGAAGAGCGCGGCCAGACCAGCCGCCGCCGCTACCGTAGCCTTGTGCATCATCGCCTCCCTTTCGTTGCCCTTGGGCAAGTCTCACCTTACCCGGGCTTGCAAGCAACAGGCCAAATGAAAGCCGCCGCCCGGGCGGGGCGGCGGCTTTTGTTCGGTCCGGCAAGGACCGGGCCTGGCAGACGGTGTTTTAGCGGATCGGCGGGGCGTACTGGATGCCGCCCTTGGTCCACAGGTTGTTGAGGCCGCGGTCGATCTTGAGCGGCGAGCCCATGCCGACGTTGCGCTCGAAGCTTTCGCCGTAGTTGCCGACCTGCTTGACGATGTTGACGACCCACGCCTCGTCGACGCCCAGCGCCTTGCCCATGCCCGGCGTCACGCCGAGGATGCGCTTGATCGAGGGATTGTCGCTCTTCAGCATCTCGTCCACGATCTTGGAGCTGATGCCGTATTCCTCGGCCTCGAGCATGGCGTACTGCGACCAGCGCACGATGTCGGCAAATTGGTTGTCGCCGTGGCGCACCGCCGGCGCCAGCGGCTCCTTGGAGATGATTTCCGGCAGGACCATGTAGTCGTCCGGGTTGGGGGCATTGGCGGCGCGGGTCGAGTAGAGGCCCGAGGCGTCGGTCGTGTAGACGTCGCAGCGGCCGGAGAAGAAGGCGGCGCGCACTTCCTCGACCTTCTCGATGACCACCGGCTTGAAGGTCATCTTGTTGCTACGGAAGTAGTCGGCGACGTTGAGCTCGGTGGTGGTGCCCGGCTGCACGCAAACCGTGGCGCCATTGAGCTCCTTGGCGCTCTTCACGCCGAGCTTCTTGTTCACCATGAAGCCCTGGCCGTCGTAGTAGTTGACGGCGGTGAAATCGAGGCCGAGCGCGGTGTCGCGCGTCAAGGTGTAGGTGGTGTTGCGCGCCAGCAGATCGACTTCGCCCGACTGCAGCGCGGTGAAGCGCTGCTGGGCGGTCGTCGGCACGTATTTTACCTTCTCCGAGTCGCCGAACAGGGCGGCCGCGACGGCCCGGCAGCCGTCGACGTCGAGACCGACCCACTTGCCCTGGCTGTCGGCCTGGGCGAAGCCCGCGACACCTGTGTTGACGCCGCAGATCAGCTGCCCGCGCACCTTGATGGCGTCGAGATCCTTGCCGGCCTGCGCCGTTCCGGCGGCGCCGAGCAGGCCAGCCGCGGCGATGCCGGCGGCCATGTATTTGTTGACCATTCGGTTCTTCCCTTCGTGGTTGCCTCTGCCGCCCGGTCAACCACCTGGAGTGGTCGTTCGCAGGCGAGAGGGCGCCTTCCTAGGCAATCAAATCGGCGCGCAACGGCGCCGCTCGCCCGGCTTTGGCCGGTCATTTGACCGGTCAGAGTTTGTCGAGACTGCGCGAGGTGAAGGGGTTGCTGCTCCACGGATCAGCGCTCGGCTTCGGGCCGCGGAGCCAGCGGAAGAAGCCGCCTCCTTCGTTGGCGGCGGCGGCCTTGCGCACGTCCTGTTGCCACTGGCGGAAGGCAACCAGCGATTCGCCCGCCAGCACGCTGTTGCCGCCCTTTTCCGAGACGTAAGGCGCCGGATCGACGAACTGTCCGTTCACGATCACCGAGAAGTGCAGGTGCGGACCGGTCGAACGGCCGCTCGAGCCGACATAGCCGATCAGGTCGCCCTTGTGGACCTTCGAACCAGGGCCCATGCCATCGGCGAAACGCGACATGTGGGCGTAGAGCGTTTCGAAATTGTCGGCGTGGCTGATCTTCACGGTCCGGCCGTAGTTGAAATACCAGCCCTGATGGTTGATCACGCCGTCCGCGGCGGCATAGATCGCGTCGCCGATCTTGGCTTCGTAGTCGATGCCGTTGTGGAAGCCGCCGCCGGTCGAGCGGCCGTAGTAGCGACGGGTGCCGAAGGGCGAGGAGATGCGGGCGTCGGGCCGCGGCTCGGCCAGGGCCGTGCCGCCGAGGCGGTGTCCCTGATCGTCGAACCAGCCTTCGGGCTGGGTGGGCGGCGCGAACCACCAGAAGGACTGCTTGGCTTGGCCTTCGCCCAGGCTGGCGAGCAGAATGCGCGGCGCGCCGTCGACGGTGCGCCCTTTCAGGATCTCGACCTTGGCCGGCATGGTCGAAAAGCCCGACAGGGCCTGGGTGAGTTCCTTGAGGGTCGCCGCGCTGGCGCCGGTCGGCGCCAGGCTGGCTGCCAGGGTCGAGCTGCTGGCCTTTATGACGCTGACCGAGCCCGCGACCACCGAGCGGGCGCCCGGCCCGGCGGCGGAGGTGGCGCTGGGCAGGCTGGAGACGCGCTCGTCCTCGCCTTCGGTCGCCCCGGGGGCGAGCTTGAAGCCGTAGCTGCCATCGGCGCCGCGGTGCAGTTCGACTGCGAGCGACTTGGCGGAAAAGAGCTGCAGCGACACTAGGCGCTTGGGCTGGCCGGCGCCCTGCGACTGCACGATCGCGCGGCCGGAGCTGGCAGCCTTGGTGTCGAGCTGGCCGAGCGCCTTGCCGACCGCGTCGGCGGCGGCCTGGGCGTCGGTGGGATCGATCTGGAGATTGGTGAGCTGCTGGGCGACCGATCCGTCGGTGCCGATGGCGAACGGCTGGACGTTGGGGTCGTCGGAGGGAGCCTGGGCAGCCGATCTGGCCGGCGCGGCTTTGAGGTGGTTCTTGCTGGGCGCCTTGACCTGGGCGATCGAGCCGGCGGCGCATAAAAGTTGGAAGGTGGTAATTGCGAGGGTGGCGGTAGCTAGAGTGCGGACGATTCGCCAACGCTGTGCGCGTTGGTCTCGCGTCTTGAACGCCATCGGCCTCTCCCGTTCCATTACTCAACACATTGACGAAGAGGTCAATCAGCGAACTCACCAACCCTACCCGGTCAGAGCCCCACGCCGCTTGCCTCGCTTCCGAACGATACTGGCCACGGAATATCCACAAGTCCATAAAAAGTTGCAAAAATGCAACACCCGTGAAGAAGTCCTAATAGGTTGTATACGAACGACTTTTTGATTCAGCGTCGCGCACGATCGCGAATGGTCACAGAAGCTTCAAAGTCTTCGCGCGCGGAATCGCGAAGCCCCGGATAGCGCGCCAGCAGCGCGGCCGCTTCCGCCATTTCCTCGACGTCGTTGAACATCGGAACGCCGGCTCGCTCCATGGTGGCGAACCACTCGGCCTTGCCGGGCAAGGTTCCCATCATGCTGTGCAGCAAGGGAAGCCGCGCGCCTTCAGCGAGTTCCGCCAGCCGGGCGACCACGGGCGCGGCGTCGACCATGAACGGCACGACGTGGATCATCATCACCATGTCGTAGGCATGGGCGGCGTGGTTCATGGTCGCCTCGAAGGCGAGGGCGAACCTGTCCTCCCGCGCGTCGGCCAAGAGGTCGATCGGGTTGGCGACCGAGGCTTCCGGCGGCAGGCGCTGGCGCAGGACCTCCGCCATGGCGGGCGGCAAGCCGCCAAGCTCCAGCCCGTCCAGGGAAGCGCGGTCGGCGCACAGCACGCCCGGGCCGCCGGAGTTGGACAGGATCAACGCCCGCTTGCCGAGCCCCTGGGGAAAGCGGCCGAACGCCTTGGCTGCCACCAGCAGGCGGCGCAGGCTCTCGACCTGGATGATGCCGCAGGAGGCGCAGAAGGCGCCGATGGCGGCCGCGTCGTTGGCGACCGCGCCGGTATGCGCTGCGGCCGCCTGCCCGCCGATGGCGGTGCGCCCGCCGAACAGGGCGATGACCGGCTTTTTCGCGGCGACCGCGCGCGCCATGCGGCGGAAGCGCTCGTGGTCTTCGATCGACTCGACGTAGAGGAGCGCGGCGCCGATCTCCGGACGATCGCCCAGCCAGCCGAGATAATCCTCGACACCGAGATGCACGGCATTGCCGACCGAGACCACCGAGGTCAGCGGCAGCGCGCGGGCGTTGGCCTTGTCGATGAATTCCTCGGCAAGCGCGCCCGATTGGGAGATGAAGGCAAGGCCGTTGCCGGCGCCGGCCGCCGCGCCCGGCGGCAGGTCGCGCAGGAACGTGGCGGCGAAGCGCCAGGCCGGATCGAGATGGATGATGCCGGCGCAATTCGGTCCGGCGACCATGAGCGAGCGCTCGGCCGCGAGCTTCACCAGCGCCTCGTTGCGCGCCACGCCGACTGGCCCCGCTTCGGCGAAGCCGCCGGGCAGGATCAGGAGATTGCCGATGCCGCGGTCGGCACATTCGCGGACGGCGTCGAGGATGGCGTCGGGGCGGATGACGATCACGGCAAGCTCGACCGGCGGATCGATGGCGGCGATCGAGGTCACCGATTCGTAACCGAATATTGTGCCGCCCTTGGGATTGACCGGCACGACCCGTCCGCGATAACCGGCCTGGCGCAGCAGCTGCATGATGGCGCCGCCCGACGATGTGGCCCGCTCGCCCGCGCCGACCACGGCGATGCTGCGGGGCGCGAAGAACGGCGAGAGGTCGCGGATGGAAACACTCATGGCGCGCTGTTGCAGCACAGGCAGAGCAGGAGAACAAGATGGCCGATCCGATAGAGCTTCTCATTCAGGGCCGCGCCCACCAGCTGGGAGCGGGCTTCGCCGTGCGCCGCGTGCTGCCCAGCGTGAAGCGCCGCATGGTCGGGCCGTTCATCTTTTTCGATCATTTCGGACCGATGGTCGTGCCGCCCGGCGGCGACGGCATGGAGGTGCGGCCGCATCCCCATATCGGCCTCGCCACGGTGACCTATCTGTTCGACGGCGGGATCTTCCATCGCGACAGCCTGGGCTATGCGCAGGCGATCCGCCCGGGCGACGTCAACTGGATGACCGCCGGCGCCGGCATCGCCCACAGCGAGCGCACCGAGCCGGAGATGCGCCGCGCCGGCTTTCGCATGCACGGCATCCAGACCTGGGTGGCGCTGCCCAAGAGCCACGAGGAGACCGCGCCGTCCTTCGAGCATGTCGAGGCGGCGAAGCTGCCGGCGTGGCAGGAGGGCGGCGCATCGCTCCGGCTGATCGTCGGCACCTATGGCGGCCGCACGGCGCCGACGACGCATTTCTCGCCGATCTTCTATGTCGGCGCCGAGCTGCAGCCGGGCGCCAAGACCGCGGTCTCGCCCGAGCATGCCGAGCGCGCCGTCTATGTCGCCGACGGCGAGGTCGCCCTGGGCGATCGCCTGCTGGGCGTCGGTGACCTCGCGGTGCTGGGCCCGGCGCAGCCGGCCGAGATCGTGGCCGGCGTCGGCGGCGCCAAGGTCATGCTGCTGGGCGGCGCGCCGATGGACGGACCGCGTCATATCTGGTGGAACTTCGTGTCGTCGAGCAAGGAGCGCATCGAGAAGGCGAAGGCCGATTGGAAGGAGAATCGTTTCGCCAAGGTGCCGGGCGATCCGGAATTCATTCCGCTGCCGGATCGCTGAGCTACGACGGGCAGATATAGCCGCTGCCGCTCGGATTGGGGAAACAGCCGACCGATTGCGGCATGACGTGCTTGGGCAGCCACAGGATGGCGCTCGGCACGAAGATCGTGAACACGATGGTGGCCAGGAACACGACGTAGATGGGCAGCGCGGCTTTCAGCGCTTTCGAGAAGGGCACGCCGACGAATTTTGACGACATCAGCAGCACCAGACCGTAGGGCGGCGTGATCAGGCCGAAGGCCAGCGTCACGATCAACACCACGCCCATATGCACGGGATTGATGCTGCCGGCATCGGTCAGGGAGTTCACCAGCGGCATGAAGATGATGATGGTCGGCACTGGCTCGATGAAATCGCCGACGATGGTGAACAGCAGCACCAGCAGCAGCATGATCAGATGGGGATCATTGCCGGCAAGCGACGTGATGACGTCGGAGATCACGATGGCGCCGCGCAGGTAGGCCAGCATCCAGCCGAACGCGGTCGCCGCGGCGATGGTGATCAGCGGCAGGGAATAGATGAGCCCGGCATAGCAGAAATCGCGCGGCAACTTGGCGATGTGCCTGGGATTGAGCATCGGGATGACGACGAACAGGATCCAGCACACCGCGACGACGCCGGCCTCGGTGGGCGTGAACCAGCCGGTGAGGATGCCGCCCAGCAGGATCACCGGGATCATCAGCGGCAGGGCCGACGCCTTGGCGGCGTCGGTGAACTGGCCGAACGTCGCGCGCGGTCGGCGAATGCCTTCCGGCCCGAAGAAGTAGCAATAGATCATCAGGCCGAAGCCGATCATGAAGCCCGGCAGGAAGCCCGCCATGAACAGGCCGGCGATCGACACGTTGCCGACCGCGCCATAGACCACGGCGGTGATCGACGGCGGCACCAGCGCGGCAATGGTCGAGGCCGCGGCGATGATGGCGGCGATGAAGGGCGGGTCGTAGCCTTCCCGGCGCATCGAGACGCCCAGCGTTCGGCTCATGACGGCGGCGTCGGCGGTGGTCGATCCCGACATCTCGGAAAAGAACATGCTGAACACCGCGACGACCTGGCTCAGCCCGCCCTTCATGTGGCCGACCATGGTGAGCGACAGGTTGATCACGCGCTGCACCACGTTGGCCGAGCTCATCAGCTCGCCGACCAGCAGGAAGAACGGAATGGCGAGCAGCGCCTCGGAATCCACGCCGTCGAACATCTTCTGCACGATCGCGGCGAAGGTGACGTCGGTGAAGGCGGCGCCCACCATCACGCCGGCGGTCAACGAGAACGCAACCGGCACGCCGAGATAGCCGAAGCACAGGAACAGCGACGTCATGATGAGGAGCACGGTGGCCGAATTCACGGCGGCGGCACTCCCTCGGGCGGCGGTTCATCGTCCTCGGCGCTGCCTTCGAAGCCGTTCCGCCAGCCGTTGACGAGCTGCTCGACGGCAAACAGCGTGATCAGCGCGCCGCTCAGCGGGATCGCGGCATAAAGCGAGGCGATCGGCGTCATCGACGGCATGCGGAAGCTGGAAAAGCCGCGCAGGAAGTTGATGTAGCCGTAATAGGTGAGGAAGACACCGACCGAGATCACCACGATCCGGATCAGGGTCTCGATCAGGAGCCGCGGCCTGCCGGTGAACGAATCGCCGACCGCCGCCAGGAAGAGATGATCGTTGCGCCGGGTGGCGACCGCCGCGCCGATGAAGATGCCGTAGATGAAGAAGGTCGAGGTGACCTCCTGCAGCCACAGCCACGGCGCGCCGATGGTGCGGGTGACGATGTCGCAGACGACCGAGGTGCAGAAGCAGATCAGCGTCGCGCCGCACAGCGCCATCAGCAGGGATTCCAGCCAATCGAGCGCCCGCCACTTCAGTTTCCGCTGCCGTTGCAGCACCAGCGAGCGATCGTCGGCCATTACGCTTCTCCAACGCGCAGCGCGTAGAGCTTTATTTCACCGCGCCGATCAGCTGTTGGACCTTCGCGGCGTGCGGCCCGAGGTCCTTGGCCATCTTCTCGAGGTACGGGGTTGCCACCGTGATGAAGCCCGACTTGTCGACGTCGGTGACGATCTTGACGCCCATGCCCTTGAGCTTGGTGGCCGACTGGTGCTCGAGGTCGAGGGCCTTCGCCGGCTCGACCTTGGCGACCTCGTCGGCCGCCGCCTGAACCCAGGCCTTCTGCTCGGCCGTCAGGCTCGACCACAGCTTGTCGCTGACCCAGATCAGGCTGTTGTTGGCCTCGTGCTCGGTCATCGACATGACCGGCGCCACTTCGTAGTGCTTGTTCACCAGGTAGACGTTGACGCCGTTTTCGGCGGCGTCGACCACGCCGGTCTGCAGCGAGGTGTAGACGTTGCCGAACGGCATGTGCACGGTTTGCGCGCCGTAGGCGGGGAACATCGTGTCTTCCGTCGGAGTCGCCTGGACGCGGACCTTCATGCCCTTGATGTCCTCGATCTTCTTGACCTCGCGCTTGCTGTAGATGTTGCGCAGGCCAAGCGTGGTCACCGCCAGGACATGGGCGCCCTGGACGGTATCGTCGATCATCTCGCGCACCGCCTTGATGACCGCGGGGTCAGCCACCGCCTTCACCAGATGGTCTTCCGAACGGAACAGGAAGTGCAGCGACATGACGCCGGCCTGCGGCGAGAGGGTGGCGGCGTTGGCCGAGGCGCTGATGCAGAATTCGATGTCGCCCGACTTCACGAGCTGCAGGACCTGCGGCTCCTGGCCGAGTTGGGCGCCGGGATACTGGTCGATCAGCATCGTGCCCTTGCTGAGCTCTTTCAGCTTGTCGGAGAACACGTTGCCGACAATGCCGTAGCCCGTCGTGTTGGGCTGGTCGTAGGCGAACTTGTAGTGCTTGGCCTGGGCGTGGGCGCCGGTCGCGGCGAACGACAGGCCGGCCGTCAGGAACAGGGCGCACGCGACGCCGCGCAGAGACGTTTTGGTCATGGTGTTTCCCCCTCGAGGAAGCCGGAGCAGCCTTGAGTGGCTGCGTCTCGTTATTCCGAGGTTCGCACTTCGCGAGGCGAACGACAACCTCTTCGAGGATGGGCGCTATTTCTTCTCGACGTTCCAGAACACGGTGACGGGCGAGGCCACGTTGCCGCTCACGTTCTTGCGTCGCGCCATCGGCTGGACGTACTGGCCGAGCGGTATGGTGACGCCCTCGCTGATGATGCGCGCCTGGACCTTTTCGGCGATCTCGAGCTGCTTCCTGGGATCGCTTTCCCGGACGAAATCGGTGCGCAGCTTCTCGATCTCCTCGTCGAGCGGCCAGCCGAACTGGGCGCGATCGCCGCTCGCCTCGGCGTAGTGGTTGTTGACCGGATCGAGCAGCAGCACCGCCGACGCCGCGGTCATGGCGATGTTCCAGCCGCCCTGCGCGACCGGGTCCTTCTTGGTGCGCCGGGCGACCAGCGTCTGCCAGTCCATCGACTGCACGTCGACCTTGAAACCGCCGCGTTCGAGCAGGGTCTTGGCCACGGGCGCCATGTTCACGAGGTTCGCGACATCGGTCGCTTGCAGCACGACGATGGGCGTGCCGTCGTAGCCCAGCTCCTTCAGCAGCTTCTTCGACTCATCGAAACGCGACTCCAGCATGCCCGCCATGCCGGCCGAGCTCTCGAGTGGCGCACCGCAGCCGAACATCGCCTTGCAGACCTTGTAGTAGCGTTGGTCGCCGATGGCGGCCTGCAGGAAGTCCTTTTGATTGAGCGAAAGCGCGGCGGCGCGGCGATAGCGCACGTCGTTGAACGGCGGCTGTTTCCAGTTGAAGCGCAGCACATAGGTGAGGCCGAGCGTATCGGGCACGACGATCTCGACGTTCTTGTCCTTCTCCAGGACCGGCAGCAGGTCGTGCGCCGGCGCCTCGATCATGTCGACTTCACCGGAGATCAGGGCGTTGATCGCGGTCTGATTGTCGGGGATCGACACCCATTCGATGCGATCGAGCTTGGCGACCTTGCCGCCGGCCAGGCTCGACGGCGGCTCGGCGCGCGGCTTGTAGTCGGGATTGCGGACATAGACGACCTTCTCGCCCGGCTTCCATTCATCCTTCTTGAAGATGTATGGGCCCGAACCGGTCGTGTCCGAAATCTGCTGCGACACCGGCGTCTCGGCGACACGCTTGGGCATGATGAGCAGGGGCACCGAGGCCGACTTGGCCAGCGCCTTCAGCATCATGGCGAACGGCTCCTTGAGCACGATGCGGAAGGTGCGCTCGTCGAGCGCCGACATCTCCTTGGTCGACTTGGCCAAGAGGCCGCCCAGCGCGTCCTTGTCGGTGAAGCGCTTGATCGAGGGCAGCACGTCGGCCGTGGTGACCGGCTGGCCGTCGTGCCATTTGAGGCCGTCGCGCACCTTGAAGGTCCAGGTGAGCTGGTCGTCGCTCACCGTCCAGCTCTCGACCATCTGCGGCTTGGGCTCGAGCTTCTCGTCGAGCGCGAACAGCGTGTCGTATATGAGGTAGCCGTGGTTGCGCACGATGTAGGCGGTGGTCCAGATCGGATCGAGGATTTTCAGATCCGAGTGCATGACCACCCGCAGCGTCTTGGTCGACTGCGCCGCCGCCGGACCGGCGAAAGGCAAGGCCATGAGGACGAGGAGCGAACGACGCAGCATGGCGGTCTCCTTCAGACGGCGGCCCTTCAGACGCGGCCCTTCAGACAGCGGGCGGTGGTGTCCAGGTCGTCTCTTCGTCGAGCGGATAGACCGGCCGCGGCAGCTTGCTCCAAGTGAAGTTCGCCAGTACCGGCGACGTCAAGCCCGGGCAGTCGACTTCGTAGATCTGGTCGGGCTTGAAGAATTCATCGAAGCCGCCGCGGAAATGACCGCGGCTCTTGACCACGACGACGCGCGCCTGGGCGATGTCGAGGCCGAACATCTCGAACTGCCGCGGGTCCATGCACTGGCAGCGGTGGCTGATCACCACGAGCTCGATGCCGCCCAGGTCGAGCAGGGCCGACGGGCCCATGTCGGACGATACGTTCTTCAGGACGCCGCGGCGGCCGACATAACGGCCGTCCGACAGCTTGACCACCTTGGCTTCGCAATCGAAGGGCAGGGAGAATTCCTGATGTTCCTGGGAATTGAACGAGGCGGTGAAGATGGCGCCTTCGCCCAGCTCGTGTGCCTTGGCGGCCACCGCCGCGTCGTTGAAGACGCCGAAGAACACGTGCTGCGCACCGGCGCTCTTCAGCGCCCGCAGCAGATAGGTGGTGTTGCCGCGTCCGCCGCCGCCGGGATTGTCGGCGACGTCGGCCAGGATGATCGGCTTGCGGCGGCGGTCGCGGCCGACCGAGACGGCGAGCTGGACCGCATCGCCCAGCGACATCATCATGCGCTTGAAACGCTCTTTCATGGCCCAGGCGCGCTTGGCGATGTCGAGCGACAGGCGGGCTGCCGCCTGCCGGTTGGCATTGCGCGCCGTCACCACGGCCGTCAGGCCGTTCTTGGGGCTGTCGCTATAAGCGAAGCCCGCCATCACCGAGACGTTGAGAATATCGCCGCCGACCTTGGTCTGGCCGTACTTGATCAGGTCGGCATAGGGCCCCTTGGCGGTCAGCAGCGAGATCTGCGGCGGCACCAGCGGCAGCTTGACCATGGTGATGGCGGTGCGCGCACCGGCCAGGCACTCGCGCATGTGCTTGGCGGCCTCGACGCCGCGTTCGTAGATGTCGGTGTGGGGATTCTCGAGGTACCCCACGAACACCGAGAGATTGTCGATCATCTTGTGCGAGACGTTGGCGTGCAGGTCGAACACGGCAACGACGGGAATGTCGGGACCGACGACCCGGCGCACGATCTCGAAGAGGTCGCCGTCGGGATCATCCGTGCCCTCAGCCAGGGCGGCGCCATGGGCGGAGATGAACACCGCGTCGAGCGGTCCGGCCGCCTTGAGTCCGGCCTCGATGTCGCCCAGGAAATTCCGGAAGAAGCTTTCCTCGACCGGGCCGCCGGGCTGGGCCAGCGACACGCGCAACGGCACCGGCGTCCACTGCCCGGTGCGATCCATCTCGGTGAAGAAGCCCGGCAGGTCGGGCATGGTGATCGAGGCGCCCGACCGCGCCTCGCTCACGATCTGATTACCGCGGATGTCGACGTCCTGCTCGAAGTCCGCCGCGGTGGTGACCGGCGAGAACCGGTTGCACTCGATGGCAAAGCCGAGCACGGCGATCCGCGGATTGTCCTTCGACACGAGTCTCCTCCTTCAGGCGGCGAACGCGGGCTCGTAGGCGAAGCGCCCGGCGTGGCCGCCGCCTTGCTCCTCAGCGCCGGCGCGCCAGAAACGCGTCGACCAGCGCGTTGAAGGTAGCGGCCTGCTCGAAATATGGCGAGTGTCCAGCCTCGGGAATCATTTGCGCCTCGGCGCAAGGCAGCGCTGCCGCGATGGCGCTTGCCAGGAAGGGCGGAAACACCACGTCCTCGCCGCCGGCGATCAACAACGTCGGCACGTTGAAATCCTTGAGTTCCGCGAGCGTGCGTCCGGCGGCGCGGCGCAGGCCGGCACGTACCTTCTCCTTGTCCGGGATGCCCGCCATGTCGTCGATGCTGCGATAGAGAAGGTGCAGCGCCGGCGAGCGCTCCGCCGCCGGCGCCCCCATCGCCGGATGGATGCCCCTGGCGGCGCCGTCCTTGATCCTGGCCTCCGCGTCCTTCAGCCAGGCGTCGTATTTGCCGCCTCCCGACGGGTCGCAGCCGCGTCGGTCGAGCGTGCCGGACGTCGAGCTCAGCACCAGCGCCTTCACCTTTGCCGGATGGGCGATCGCATATTCCAGCACCGTCCAGCCGCCCATCGATTGGCCGACCAGGCGCGCGTCGGGAAACTTCAGATGATCGATCAGCGCGGCGAGATCGCCGGCATAGTCGGCGGCATCGGGGCCGCCCGGCACCGCATCCGACGGTGCGAAGCCGCGATGGGCGAAGGTCACGCAGGTGTAGCGCGGCGCAAAATGCGCGACCTGCTGCCACCAGCTCAGGTGGTTGCCGCCCAGCCCATGGGCGAACAGCAGGGCAGGCCCGCTGCCCGACACTTCGTAGTAGAGATTGCCGAACGGCCGCTTCAGCCGGCCGATCGTGCGCGCCGGCGCCGCATAAGACGTCATGGCAATGCAAGTCCTCTCAGAAGAGGATCAGCGTAGAGCCCAGGACGCCCAGCGGCCAGCGTCCCGCGGCGAACAGACGAAACTTGCTTTCGAAGGGCGAAGCGGCGTCTTCGGCCAGTCGCGCCAGCGCCAGTTGATAGGCGGCCTGCGCGGCGGCGCCGGCGGCGACGTGGATCGAGGCTTTCGCGGCGCCGCCCATGCGCGCCGCCGCGATGCCCGCCTTGCCGTGCACGACATCGCCGATCTCGGTCGTGAGTTGGGTGAGCGACGTCCACAGCGCCCGCTCCGGATAGCGCACTTCGGCTGCCGCCAGCAGCCATCGCCGCCGTTCTTCCTCGTGATCCCACCATGTCGGTGACCAGTCGGGCGCCTGCAGAACCCGTTCGGCCTCCGGCCACTCACGCGCCAGTCCGAGAAGGAGCGTGCCCAGCCCCAGTGCCTTGGCATAGGCATCGGCGTCGGCGCGATCGTCGTCGGTCAGCGGTTCGCCCAAAGCGGCGAACCAGGCGGCCGCGCGCAAGTCGGTCCTCACCTGCTCGAGCACGACCTGCGGCAGGACGACGATCCGGCTCACGCCGCCCGCCGGACCTCCGGCAAGGTGAGGCCGTACTTGCTCGCGACCTCGGTCGCGCGCTTCATGAAGTCCTGGCGCATCTCGTCGTTGGTGCGCTGCTTGATGTTCCACTTGCGGAAGATCTCGTTGTTCCTCGATTTCGAGCCGCCGAAGAACGACGGCAGGTAGGGAAAGTATTCGTTGATCGCCGCCTGCAGCGTGGCTTTGCCCTCTTTCGTCTTGATCAGCTCGGCGGTGAAATCCTCGCCGAACTGCGCGTGGAAGCGCTCCTCCGGCATGGTGGCGCGCGCGAGGTTTCTAAGCGGATGGAAGGTGCAATGCAGCAGATCCTCGACCTGCAGGATCTCGGCGAGGTCGGCCAAAAGCTTGATGGCGACGAACTCCTCCCAGGTCTTCAGGGGGAATTCGAAGATCGACAATGGCCGCTTGCCGGCGCCCGGCATCATGCGCTCCTCGGGGATACCCATCTGGATGCCGAGCTGCTTGAAGCGCACGTGATGGCCGTACTCCTCCATCGCCACGCGGCAGGTCAGCCACTTGGCATAGGGAGTCGGCGCGTAGGCGATGGCCGGCTCGTCGAACACCTGTGCGCCATAGAGCTCGTTGATGGCGTGGCTGATCACCAGCTTAGCGATGGCCTCGCGATACTCCTCCGGCGCGTCTTGAAGGTCCTCGACGGTCTTGACGACGATGGGGTCGCTCATGGGAGGTCTCCTCAGACGAGAGGTTCGGTATTGAAGGCTTCGAGATCGGTGGTGAGGTCGGTGAATTTGTCCGAAAGCTTGGCGCGGAGATCCTGGGCGAGCGTGGCCGGCGTGCCGGCTTCGATCTTCGCCACTGGCCGCGGCTGGCCGAACAGGAACACTTCGCGGCCGCGCACGCCCAGCAACTGCCCGGTGATGCCCTTGCCGGCCGGCGAGCAGAGCGCGGTCACCAGGTTGGCGACATGGTGCGCGCCGATCTTGAGCGCACGCTCCTTGTAGGTCTTCTGTGCCTCGTTGGCGGGCTGGATGATGTCGGTGACACGCGTACGCGCGAAGGGCGCCACGGCATTGGCGGTGATCTGGGCACGCGCCAGGTCCATCGCCGTCACGCGCGTCAGCCCGAACAGACCCGCCTTGGCGCTGGCATAGGCCGCCTGGCCCAGGTTTCCGTACAGGCCGGCCGACGAGACGATGTTGACGATGCGGCCCCAGTCGTAGCCGCCCCCCTTGTCGCTGATTGGGCCGCCGCGGCCCGACTTGCCCTGCTCGCGCATCACCGCTGACGCCGCATTGATGAGATAGAATGGCGCCGAGAGATTGTTGCGGATCACCGCATCCCAGTCGCGCGGATCGGCACGGAACACGAAGGCGTCGCGCAGGATCGCGGCGTTGTTCACCACGATGTCGATGCCGCCGAATTGCTTGACGGCCAGTTCGACGAGATGCTTGGCGACGCCGGGCGAGGCCACGCTCTCGCTGAAGGCCATCGCTTTCTTGCCGAGCGCCGTGGCCGTTTCGCGCGCGACTTCCGGATCGCCGCCGTCGCCGCCGATCGAGGCACCGTTGTCGGCCACGATCACGCTGGCGCCCTCGGCCACCAGGGCTTCAGCGATCGCGCGACCGATGCCGCGTCCGGCGCCGGTGACGATCGCGGCACGTCCTTCCAAGAGTCCCGTCATAGTTCCGCTCCCGTTTTCTTTCCCGCAGTGGCCATCTCGGCTGCCGTGTAGAACGCGTCGGCATGGATGTCGGCGCGCCGCATGCCGCGCTGCTCGAACAGTTTGGTGGCCGCTTCGACCATGACCGGCGGGCCGGCGAGATAGGCCTTGCAGCCGTCGAACTCGTCGAAGTCGGCGGCGACGGCTTCGTGCACCAGCCCATTGCGCAGGTTCGAGCCGTCGCCCTCGCTCAGCACCGGAATGAAATGCAGGTTGTCGTGCGTCTTGGCCAGCGCCGCGAAATGATCATGCAGGTAGAGGTCGCGTTCGGTGCGGACACCGAAATAGAAATAGATGTGCTGCGGCAGCGCCTTCTGCAGCGCCCGCTCGACGATCGACTTCAGCGGCGCCATGCCCGAACCGCCGGCCACGGCGATGATCGGCCCGCGATGACCCTCGCGCAGGTAGGAGGGACCGAACGGCCCCTCGACACGGACGTGATCGCCGATCTTGAGCTTCGTCGCCACGTGCATGCTGGTGGCGCCGCCCGCGGTTTGCCGCACGTGGAACTCCAGCACCGGATCGCCCGGCACGTTGGCCATCGAGTAGTCGCGCGGCGGACAGCCTTCGAAGGTGACGGAGGCGAACTGGCCGGCCGAGAAGTCGAACGGCCCGCCCGAGACGATCGCCAGGCGAATGCGCTTGATATCGTGCGTGGCATCTTCGAGCCCGACCACGGTGCAGTCGAGCAGGCGGCGGGGATGGACGACGAGGTCGTCCTCCTCCAGCCAGGCGACTTCGCTGTCTTCCCACGGCACGGCACGGCAGGCGAGGATGAGGCCGCGCGCTTTCTCCTCGTCGGAAAGGGCGAATTCGGAATAGCCTTCCATCGTCACCTCGCCCTTCACGAGATGCGACTTGCAGGCGCCGCAATTGCCCGACTGGCAGCCGAACGGATAGCCTATGCCGGCATCGAGCGCCGTCGCCAGGATGGTGGCGCCGGTCGGAACGTCGATGGTGCGGTCGGCCTGGGCGATGCGGACTTTGAAGCTCATGTGATCGCGGAGAAAATTTGTTTGCTCCCCAAACAATCTCCGTTTACCACTCCCATCATGGGCCGTCCACCCGCCAAATCATCCCCCGCCCTGGACCGGGGCCTGCTGCCGTCCTTGCTGGGCTACATGCTTCGCCGCACCCAGTCGGCGGTGTTCGGTGATTTCGCTGCGACCTTTGCCAAGGCCGGCGAGGCGCTGACGCCGGGCGAGTTCGGCCTGCTGGTGCTGGTCGATCGCAATACGGGGTTGAGCCAGATGGCGTTGGCGCGCGCGCTCGGCATCGACCGCTCGACCCTGGTGCCGATCCTCGACCGGCTGCAGGCGCGCGGCCTGCTGATGCGGCATCGCTCGCCGACCGACGGCCGCACCCATGCGCTTGCGCTGACGCCGGCGGGCGAGAAAGCGCTCGGCCGCTTCGCCCGCCTGGTGAAGGCGCACGAGAAGCGTATCGCGTCGAGGCTTTCGTCGGCCGAAACACGGACCCTGATCGAATTGCTCGAGAAGGTGCATGGCAGCGCGCGTTCGCCGTAGTCGTGCCTACGCTCGAGCGCCCTCAAGCGGGAAATCGCACCAGCCAGTGCTCGGCGATCTGGCGGCGCGTGGCGAACCAGGCGCCGCCTTTCATGTTCATGTGCTTCACGATGCGATCGAGGGCGGCGATGCGGCCCGGCCGGCCGATCATGCGCAGGTGCAGGCCGATCGACATCATCTTCGGAGAGCGCTCGCCCTCGGCCCACAGCGTGTCGAAAGCGTCGGTCGTGTACTCGGCGAAGTCGCGCGCCGTCACGAAGCGGTGAAAACCCTGGTGATAGTGCATGTCGTTGGTGTCGAAGCTGTAGGGCAGCACCAGGTGCCGCTTGCCCGAGACCTTGGCGAAGAACGGCAGGTCGTCCGAATAATCGTCGCTGTCGTAGAGGAAGCCGCCGTCCTCGACGAGCAGCCGGCGCGTGTTGGGCGAGGGCGTGGAGCGGGTGTGCCAGCCGACGGGGCGTTGGCCAGCGATCTCGGTCAGCACCTTCACCGTCCGGGCGATCGCCTGGCGCTCGGCCGCTTCCTCCATGTGGGCGTGCTTCTCCCAGCGCCAGCCGTGACAGGCGATCTCGTGGCCGCGCTTCACCGCATCCTGGATGAGCCAGGGCGAAAGCTCGGCCGCCTTGCCGCAGCTGCTGACGGTGGCGGGCACGCCCAGCCGCTCCAGCGCGTCGGCGATCCGCCACCAGGCGGCCTTGGTGCCGTACTCGAAGTGGGATTCCATGCAGCGGTCGACAACGCCCGCGATCTCGTCGTTGACTTCGTAGACCTTCTCGTTCAGCGCATCGCCCGAGGACAGCGACATCTCCGCGCCTTCCTCGAAATTGATGACGAACGACACCGCGACCCGCGCGCCGCCCGGCCACTTCGGATCAGGCGGCGTGCGTCCGTAGCCTGACAGGTCACGAGTCACGTCACGAATCCCGGTGGCCGATCACATTGGCGAGGGCGGCGGAAAGACCCTTGGAGTCCTTCGCCGCCGGCCGGCGATAGGTGCCGGCGGTGGCCTTGCGCGGCCTCATGCGCACCAGCCCCTCGGCCATCACGGTGGCGGCCTGGATGCCGTCGACCAGCGGCACGGGCACCCGGTCCCTGATCTTGTTGGCGAGACCGGCGAGCGGCGCGCCGGCCAGGATGACGACGTCCGCCCCATCGTCCGTCACCGTGCGCAGCGCCAGCTCGATCAGCACGGCTTCCTTCTCGTCCTGCACGTCGTCGATCGAGCGGAAGCCCTCGTCGAGCATGCGGATGGCGGCGCAGCGGCCGGAGAGGCCGTGCCAGGCCACGATCTCGGCGAACCACGGCTCGAGCGCCTTGGCGAAGCTCACGATGGCGAAGGAACGGCCCAGCATGCAGGCGCTCAGCATGGCGGCCTCGGCCATGCCGACGATGGGAAAGTCGAACAGCTCGCGCGCGCCGCCCAGGCCGGGATCGCCGAAGGCGGCGACGATGGCGGCGTCGATCCCGGAACGGCGCTCCGCCAGCATATCGAGCGCGGCAACGGCGCCGACAGCGGCCTCGGCGCGCGTGGCAATGTAGGGCACGCCGTACGCGGCGGTCATGGGCAGCAGTTCGGTGCCCGGACTCGCGACCAGTTTCGCCGACGCGACCAGGCGGTCGGTGACGCCGCTCGATGTGTTGGGATTGGCTACCAGGATCTTCATGGCCGCACTTTAGAACGATTTTCTTATAGCAGCCCTATGAGTTCGACCTCCCGATACTCTCGACTCGGGGATACTGTGACGGGAACAGCGCTGAGTTTACGAAGCCCGACGCACCACCGCAGCTGCCGCCACCACGCCCGGTGACCCACAAGGCGCCCGAAGCCCGATGGCCGAAGCGGCAGTATCAGGCAGCGTCGCGTTCGCGTCCGCGCGGCGAGACGTTGGTTCTTCGCAACGCGGGATGCTTGGTGCTGTTGCGGAACAACGCGAGCGAGGCAACCCGGCGGTTCTTCGCGAGCGCGTACAGTTCGCGCACTTCCTCAACGAGAGAAAGTCTGGGTGAAGGCGTCGCGCTGTGGGCGACTGTCAGGCGGGGGCGCATGGACATCGTGATGCCTCTTTCAGCCCGATTGTTCTAGAGGGCGCGGCATAGGTATTCGAGAAGGTTGGAGGCCGTAAGTCATAGCCGCTTCATAAAGGCCGTCTATGCGACGTCTGCGTCAGCTCGGCACGCGGCTTGTGTCTTCGTTTTCGGCGATGCGCGCTTTGGCGATGCGCGTGATCAATGCCTTGGTTTCCGGATTTGCGGCCAGGAAGGCCTCGAAGTCTGCCTTGCGAAGCGTCAGCAGGCGGCAGAAGGAGAGGGCGACGACATCGGCCTGCCGCGGCCGGCCCGTCAGCAAGGCGAGTTCGCCAAAGAAATCGCCGCTGCCGAGCCCGATGGTGCGATCCGGCTGGCGCACCTCGGCCGCACCGGAGGCGATAAAGTAGCAGGCATCAGCCCGATCGCCGGCGCGGACGATGCGCTCGCCGGGCACGGTGAAGCGGGGCCGGAGGAGCTTGGCCACACGGTCGAGCTGGTGCTCTTCCAGGCCTGACAGCATGTCGAGCCGCTCGACCAGCCGACGTGTATCGAGCCCGAGATCCAGCCGTGGGCGTGCCTCCGTTGTACGCGTCCTCGCGATGCGACGTTCGAGGTCCTCGTAGAGCTCGCGCGGAATCAGGCCTTCGTCGAACAGTGCTTTGTATCGCCCCATTTCCTGCCTCAGTGCCGACTGTCGAAGCGACCGAACCTCGAGGGTCGCGAGGTAGTCGGGATATTGGCGACGCAGCGCGTCGAGCGCGAAGCTCGCAGCCTGGCGGCGGAGGCGGATCATCTCGCCGGTGATCTTTGCAATGCGTTTGCCAAAGATCGCGCCGATGCGGCGATCGTTGAATGCCAGCAGCCTGTCCATCAGCAGCCGCGTGACCAGCAGCAGTTCGACCCGCTCGGCCAGGCGATCGGCAAGCGGACGGAGGATGCCGAGATGCCGGTGAAGGAAGTAAGCGAAACGAAACAACGTCGAGAACGACAGGGTTTGCGCGGCGGCCCGGCGATATCCGACTCTGCCTTCATCACGGGCGCCTTCAGCGAGAGCATCGGCATTCTGCAACAGCACCTGCACGGCGGCAGGCGAGGCGACGCGGTCAGCACGCGCTTCCAGGGCAAGCACGCGTTCCTGGTTCGCGAGCGCCACCAGGGCGATCGCCAGGCGATCCCGATCGGTGAGCTCCTCGCCGCCTTCGCCGGCTTCCGCCGCAGCGATCCAGTCCTGGTAGGGCGCAACGACACGCTGGATTGTTTCCTCCGAAAGCGCGCGGTCTCGGCCCATGACGCGGACGGCGTCGGTCACCTCGGCATAGGACAGCGCAAGCACCCGATCGCGCAGAATCTGGTTGCGGGCCGACAACCGGTCGAGCCCCAGCAGGCCGATCACGACGCGCAGGGTCGTGCCGTTAACAAAAAGGGTGAAAAGGACGAAGCCGGTGGCGAGAAGGGCGATGAAACGCTGCACGTCGGGGCGCAACAGCGGATGCTCGGTGGCGGCCAGCGCAAGAACCAAGGTCAGCGCCCCGCGCAAGCCGCCCCACGTCAGGGCCAGCTTGAAGGCCGGGCTGATCGGCTCGGTGAGGTTCAGGAACTCGAGCAAGGGCATCAGCACGAACAGCACAAGCAGACGCGCGGCAAAGGCCGCGCCGATCAGCACCGCCAGCAGGAGCAGGTCGTGCCAATCGACCGTGCCGAGAAGTCTCGGCACCAGAATGGAAGCGAGAACGAAGACCAGGGAGCGCGCCCAAAAGGCAATCTGATCCCACAGGTCGGTGAGAAAGACCCAGTTCTCGGGCGCGATCCGCGAGCGTCCCGTTGCGCTCGCCACCAGAGCGGCGGCCAGTACCGCGGCGACACCAGAAATGTGCAGGAAGCGTTCGGAGACGACGAAGACGCCGTAGGCGAGCCCCAGTGTCAGCGTGGCTTCGGCAAGGCGATCGTCTCGCATCCAGGGAATCGCCCAAAGCAGCCCGCGGCCGGCGATCGCGCCGAACAAGCCGCCACCGACAAACGAGACGAAGAACTCGAGGAGTCCGGAGGCGATGTCGGGTTGCGCTCCGGTCGAGATTACGCCGAACAGCACGGTGGTCAGCACGATTGCCGCGGCATCGTTGAGCAACGCTTCGCCTTCCGCCAGTCGCGTCAGGCGCGCCGGCGCGCCGACATCGCGGAAGATGGCGATCACTGCGGCAGGGTCGGTGGTCGACACGATGGCGCCCAACAGCAGACAGACGACCAGCGGCACACCCGCGAGCGGCCACAATGCCAGACCAATGATCGCCGTCGCGACGAGGGTGGCGATGATGGCGAGCAGCAAGATAGGGGCGGCGTCTTCCATCATGCGCCGCACGTCGGTCGCGATGCCGGCTTCGAACACCAGAAGAGGCAGGAATACGTAGATGTAGGTCGCGGAACTGACGGGCAGGCGGGCGAACATGTCGGCAAACACGTCGACAGGGCCCGACCAGCCGAGCTGCGACAGGGCGGCGGGCAACGCGCCCAGCGCGACGCCAACCGCACCAAGCAGGGCGGTCGACGGCAGTTTCAGGCGGGCGGCCAGCGGCTGACAGCCGGCGACGACGACCAGCAGCACGGCGATGACGAGCAGGACGAAGGCGGTGTCGATCATCGACGTGGGTTCGCGGTTCTCTGTCGACACTCTACAGACGGCGAACCCAAGGTGACAGGAGAACCGGCAACGCCGAATTCCTATGCCGTCGATATGCCAGAGTAGGTGTCTCCCGAGTGCGGCAACGGCCAACTTTTATGCCGCGCCTATGTGGGACGCGGTCCGGTCGTCTCGAATATTTATGGCCATGCGTCTAATTGAAGGGGACGGATTTCCCGAGGAGCGGTCCATGTCCGACCAACTTGTGTCTGGCGTCGAGGAGGAACCTCCGGCTACGCGCGCCCAGCATGCGGTTGCCAAAGCGAGCCAGTATTTGTTGTTTTTTCTCTGCGCGGCCCCCATCGCCCTGTTTCCGATCGGGCTGGCCTACAAGATTTTGATCTATTTCTTTCCCTGACTTTTTGCACTCGCGTTCTCCGACCGCGTCGCGGTGTGGGCGGTGCGCTCAGAGAAACGGAAACGGGGCCCATCGGGCCCCGTTTTTTCCATGCCCTATCACAAAGTGCGTTTGTCGACAGTGAAATGAAATCCGGCCATCATCCTCCATCGGCAGGACATCCCGCAGAAGGGCTGAGACGACGATGATTGACCTTGCCCTGCTGCTCCTGCTCGCGTTGGGGTTCGCAGCCGCCACCGGGCTCGTCAGGCTCTGTGAGCGCTTGGTGGCCCACGAGCCCGCATCACGGAGTGACGCGCCGTGACCTGGCAGGGCTGGATCCTCGTCATTCTTTTCGTCGGCGCGGTCGCGGCGATGACAAGACCGCTCGGCGGTTATATCGCCCGCATCGTGGATGCGGACCTGCCGGCACCCCGTGGCCTCGCCGTCCTGGAAAACGCCATCTACCGTCTTGCGGGAATAGGTCCGACGCGTGAGCAAAGCTGGGTTTGCTACGCGTTCTCGCTGCTCTGCTTTCACATGATCGGCATCGCGGCGCTGTATGGGCTGCAACGGCTGCAGCACCTGTTGCCGCTCAATCCCCAGGGGCTCGAAGCTGTCGGCCCCGACTTGGCCCTGAACACGGCGATCAGCTTCGCCACCAATACGAGTTGGCAGTCCTACGCCGGCGAGACGACCCTCAGCTATCTCTCGCAAATGGCGGGAATCACCGTCCAATCCTTCCTGTCCGGCGCAACCGGTATCGCTGTCGCCATCGCCCTTTTGCGCGGCTTCGCCCGCGTTTCGGCGCGAACGGTCGGCAACTTCTGGGTCGATCTGACCCGGATCACGCTCTACCTGCTGCTGCCGATCTGTGTCGTTGCCTCCCTCGTTCTCGTCTCGCAGGGCGTGCCCCAGACACTGAACGGCTACGCCGAAGCGACGACTCTGGAAGGCGGTCGGCAACTGCTGGCCTATGGACCGGTCGCTTCGCAGGAGGCGATCAAGCTGTTGAGCGGCGACGGCGGCGGCTTCTTCAATGCCAATTCCGCGCATCCCTTCGAGAACCCGACCGCTCTGACCAGCTTCTTCGAATTGCTGCTGATCTTCATGATCGGCGGAGCGTTGACGAACACCTTCGGCCGGATGGTGGGGGACGAGAGGCAAGGCTGGGCGCTGTTCTCCGCCATGACTATCTTGTTCCTGGCGGGCGTGACGGTGGTCTATGGCGGCGAGGCCAATCGCAATCCGGCGCTGTCGTCGCTGGGCATCGATCAGGTCGCCAGTCTCGAGCAGGCCGGCGGCAACATGGAGGGCAAGGAGGTTCGCTTCGGGCCCGCGCACTCGGCGCTGTTCGCCATGGTGTCGACGTCCTCCTCCGACGGTGCCGTCAACGCCATGCATGAAAGCTTCATGCCGCTGTCGGGCGCGGTGCTGATGGCGAACATGAAAATCGGCGAGATCATCTTCGGCGGGCCTGGCTCGGGCCTGTTCGGCATGCTGCTGCTCGTCATCATCGCCGTGTTCGTGGCGGGATTGATGGTGGGACGTACGCCGGAATACCTGGGCAAGAAGATCGAGGCCGACGAGATCAAGATGGCGATGCTGGCACTGCTGATCACGCCCGCCTTCATCCTGGGTGCCGTGGCGATCGCGGTGGTGCTTCCGCCGGGGCTGTCCGGGCCGGCGACCGACGGACCGCACGGCTTTTCCGAGGTCCTCTACGCCTATACATCCGCCGCCGCGACGAACGGCAGCGCGTTTACGGGGCTGAGCGCCAACAATCCCTTCTACAACCTGACGCTGGCGGCCGCGATGTTCGGGGGCCGGTTTCTGGTCATCGTGCCGGTGCTGTGCATTGCGGGAACGCTGGCGGCAAAGCGTCGGGTCCCGGCATCGACGGGAACCTTGCCGACGCACGGGCCGCAATTCGTCGTGCTGCTCCTGGGCACGATCGTCGTTCTCGGCGGATTGACCTTCTTTCCCGCGCTTGTCGTCGGGCCGGTCGCCGAACATCTGGCCATGCAGAGCGGCGGCCTGATGCCCTAGTCGCCAGGCTTTAGAAGTCCGCGAGCTTGCGCAAGCCGACCAGGCGGTCGCCGATCACCAGCGCGACGACGGCCAGCAGCACCAGCCCCGCCGAGATGGCGGCGATGGTGGGATCCGGCCGTTCCTCGACATATTGCAGCATCTGGATCGGCAATGTCTTGGTCCAGGCGTCGGTGAAGAAGATCGAGATCGGGTAATTGTCCATCGAGGCCAGGAACGCGAACATGCCCGAGGTCAGGAAGGCCGGCGCCAGCGCCGGCACCAGCACGCGCGTCAGGGCCGTCGGATAGTTGCAGCCCAGCGTGCGTGCCGCGTCGATCAGCGAGAAATCGAACAGGGAGAGCGCGCCCACCACCGTGCGCACGACATAGGGCAGGGTGATGACGACGTGCGCCACCATCAGGCTGACATAGACGTCGCGCAGGCCCATCGACTTGAAGCCCTGCAGCATGGCAATGCCGATCACCAGGCCGGGTAGCATCAGCGGCGACACCAGGAAGGTGGCGATCGTCTCCCTGCCGGGAAAGCGGCCGCGCACCAGGGCGATGGCGCAGAGCGTACCCAGCGCCATGGCGACCGCGGTGGAGACGGCGGCGACCTCCAGGGAGACGACCAGCGCCGGCAAGAGGCCGCGCGTGTTGGCGAGCCGCTCGTACCAGCGCAACGACCAGTCGGGCGGCGGCAGGGTGAACACGGTCGAAGAGCCGAACGAGACCGCGATGGTGACGACGAGCGGCGTCATCAGGAAGACGACGGTGAAGGCCGCGATGAACCATACGAAACAACGGGTCAGCCGTTCGATCGCGGTCACGTGCTGCCTCCGACGCGGCGGGCGAGCCAGGTCGAGCCGACGACGATCGAGACGGCCAGCGCCAGCAGGATGACGGCCGTGGTCGAGCCGAGCTGCTCGTTGCGCATCAGCAGGAAGGAGCGGCCCGTCAAGGTGGAGAGCGTCTGGAAGCGATCGCCGATCAGCAGCGAGGGAATGACGAACATCGACACGCTCATGGAGAAGACGAAGGCCACGCCCGACACCACGCCGGGCAAGGTGAGCGGCAGGGTCACGCGGGTGAAGCGGTAGAGCGGCGTGGCGCCCAAGGTCGCGCCGGCCTCGCTCAGCCGCGGGTCGATCAGCTTCACCACGGAATAGACCGGCAGGATCATGAAGGGCAGGAAGATGTTGGCCGCGCCCAGCACCAGGCCGGTCTCGGTGAACAGCAGACGCTGCGGCTCGTCCCACAGGCCGAGGCCGACCATGAGCTGCGAGACGACGCCGTCGCGCCGCAGCACGATCTGCCAGGCGAAGGCCTTGACCACCGCGCCGATCGACAGCGGCAGGATGATCGAGACCAGCATGACGATCTGCACCAGCGCGCCGGCGCGGGCGAGGGCAAAGGCCGCGGGATAGCCGATCGCGAAGCAGACCACGGTCACCCAGGCGGCGACCCTGAGCGTGTTGCCGATCACGCGCCAATTGAAGGGGTCGCTCATGAAGGCGACGTAGGGCTGCAGGGTGAGGCCCGAGGGGCCGCTGAAACTCTTCATCAGCAGCCAGAGCAGCGGATAGGCGTAGACGACCAGGAGGTAGATGACGGCCGGCGCGGCCAGCAGCGCCACCGGGTCGCGCCACGGCGAGCGCAGGGATGGCTGGGCGGTGCGCGCGCTCATGGCCGCGGTGCCGGATAGATCAGCGTGTCGGCGCGCGACCAGCCGAGCTGCATCGCCGTTCCGGGCGCGGGCAGGCTGCCGGCCAGGTCGGCGGTCTCGACCAGCAGATGGTCGCCCTGGGCGCCGGCGAAGTGGAGCTGGACCTTCGAGCCCTGGAACACGGCGTCGCGCAGGTCGGCGCGCACCGAGTTGTCGCCGGGCTGGCCGACCAGGATGCGCTCGGGCCGCACCGCCACCAGCACGTCGCTGCCCGGGACGAAGCTGCCGCGCCCGGAGATCCGGCCGATCGATGTGTCGACGGCGATCATGCCCTCGCCCAGGGACCCCACGACCTTGCCGGCGAGGCGGGAGGAGAGGCCGACGAATTCCAGGACGAAAGCGGTCTCGGGCGAGCGGTAGACTGTTTCGGGCGTCGCGAGCTGCTCGATCGCGCCGCGGTTCATCACCGCGATGCGATCGGACATGGTGAGCGCCTCGTCCTGGTCGTGAGTGACGAACACCGCCGTCGTGCCGAGTTCGCGCAGCAGGCGGCGCAGCTCGATCTGCATCGTCTCGCGCAGCTTGCGGTCGAGCGCCGAAAACGGCTCGTCGAGCAACAGGAGCTTGGGGCCTACCGCAAGCGCCCGCGCCACCGCGACCCGCTGCTGCTGGCCGCCCGACAAAGCGCGCACCGAGCGGCCGGCGAACTCGGTGAGATGCACCAGCTCGAGGAAGCGCTTTACCGTCGGCGCGATCTCGCCGGACGGCCGGCGGCGCGCCTTCAGGCCGAAGGCGACGTTCTCGGCGACGGTGAGATGGGGAAACAGCGCGTAGTTCTGGAACACCACGCCGACGTCGCGGCGATGGGGCGGCCGGCCGCCGAGATCCTCGCCGTCGAGCCGCACGCTGCCGCGGTCGGCGGCGAGCAGCCCGGCGATGATGCGCAGCAGGGTGGTCTTGCCGCAGCCGGAGGGTCCCAGCAGGGAGACGAACTCGCCCGCGCCGACCTTGAGATCGACGCCGCCCAGCACGATGGCGGCGCCGAAGGCCTTCTCGGCGCCCGCGACATCGAGAAACGACTGAGAGGCCACGACCTGTGGCTACATCGCCATGTCGCGGTCCCAGCGCTTCACCCAGTCGGCGCGGTTGTCGGCGACGAGCTTCCAGTCGACCGAATGGACCGTGACGTTGGTCGGCATGCCGGCGGGAACCGGCGTGTCCTTGTTGGTCGGCAGCGAGAAGGTGGTGGCCGAGAGCTTGGCCTGGACCTCGGGGCCGATCATCTCGTTGATGAAGGCCGCGCCCAGCTCGGGCTGCGGCGCGCCCTTCACCAGGGCGACGCCCGACGGCATGGCGAAGATGCCTTCCTTGGGCGCGGCGATGTCGACCGGCGCGCCGCTGCCCTTGCGCTCCAGCGCCACCTGCGAGATCGCGCTCGAGATCATGAAGCCTTCGCCCTGCTCGAGGAGATTGTAGGCCTGCGGCATCTGCGTGTAGGCGGTGAGCAGGTTGGGCTTCAGCGTCACCAGCTTCTTGAAGCCCGCGTCGATGTCCTTCTGCGCCTCGGCCATCGGTTTGCCGGTGGCCAGGAAGGCCGCCATGAACAGGTTGGCCAGGCCCTCGGTGTTCTGCAGCGACGGCACGATGATGCGGCCCTTGTACTTGGCGTCGTAGACGTCGCCCCACGAGGCCGGTGCGGTGGGCACGACCTTGGGATTGTAGGCGATGCCGAGCCAGGGCTGCAGGTAGTTGCACCACATGCCGTCCATGTGGATCGTGCCCGGCTTCAGCGCGGCGAGATTCGGCACCGTGGCCGGCGTCAGCTTCACCAGCAGGCCTTCGGCCACCGCCGGGATCATGACCGGGTCGTCCATCATGACAACCGAGAGATACTGCTTGTCCTTGTTCTTCTGCATCTTCTCGAGGTTGACCAGCGAGCGCGTGCCCTCGAACACGATCTTGCAGCCGTATTTCTTCTCGACCACCGGGGCGATCACCGTCTCGACGAAGGTCTTGTGGCTGGCGGCGCCGCCGACCACGAGCTCCTTGGTCTGGGCACGCAGCAGGCGCGGCGCGGCAAGGGCCGCGGTTGCGGCGCCGGCGGCCGCGAGAATCGCGCGCCGGTTCAAGCTGTTGGCAGTGGGCTTGGTCATGTTGGGCTCCCCTCGTTGACCCCGAGGAAGCAAGGACCGTGCCTAGCTATGAACCCTTGAGCCGCGCCACTTCCTCTTCCAGTTCCTTGATGCGTCGGGCGAGCCGGTCGACGGCCGGCGCGATTTCCGCCTCGCTGTAGCGCGCCACGATGTGCTGGGGGCAATTGCTGTCCCAGACTTCCAGGCTGAAGGCGATTGCCCGTTCGGGCCTTGCTTTATAGGAAGGATCGACCAGGCGCTCCATCAGCGCGAGGTCGCCTTCGACGATCCTGGCGCGGCCCCACAGCTTCACCCGTTGCCGGGTGGCGAAATGCGGGATGAAGATATGGGCGCAGTCGTTCTCCTTGAGATGGCCCAGCGTGATGTACTGGCGGTTGCCGGCAAAATCGGCGAAGGCCAGCATGTGCGTGCCGATCGGCTTCAAGAATCCCGGCGGGCCGCCGCGATGCTGGATATAAGGTCGGCCGTCGGCGCTGGCGGTGGCGAAGAAGAAGGTGTCGATGACCGCCAGGAACTGGCGCAGGTCGTCGGTGATCTCGGTCTTCCACTCGCGGTCCTCGAACATCGCCCGCGATCCCAGACGCGTCTGCTCCGCCTTCACCGCGGGCGAGAACATCACGTCGTCCGGCTTGTCGTCCATGGCTACTCCAGTTTCTTGCCGAGCTGGCCCGCCACTTCCTGAATGAATTGCCAGGCGACGCGGCCCGACCGCGCGCCGCGCGTCACCGACCACTCGACCGCCTGCTTGCGCAAGCTCTCGACCGGCACGCCCAGCCTGTAGTGCGCGGCGTAGCCTTCGATCATGGCGAAGAACGTGTCCTGGTCGGCATTGTGGAAGCCCAGCCACAGGCCGAAGCGGTCACTCAGCGACACCTTCTCCTCGACCGCCTCCGACGGATTGATCGCCGTCGAACGCTCGTTCTCGATCATGTCGCGCGGCATCAGGTGGCGGCGGTTGGAGGTGGCGTAGAAGACGACGTTGTCGGGCCGGCCCTCGATGCCGCCCTCGAGCACGGCCTTCAGCGACTTGTAGGCCGCGTCCTGGCCGTCGAAGGAGAGGTCGTCGCAGAACACCAGAAAACGGCGCGGCGAGGGACGGATCATCGCGAGCAGCGCCGGCAGCGAGGGGATGTCCTCGCGATGGATCTCGACCAGCGCCAGCGGTCCCGGCGGCCCGCCCATCTCGCGATTCACGTGGGCATGGACCGCCTTCACGATCGAGCTCTTGCCCGAGCCGCGCGAGCCCCACAGCAGCGCGTTGTTGGCCGGCAGGTCCCGGGCGAAGCGCCGCGTGTTGTCGAGCAGGGTCTCCTTCTGGCGGTCGACGCCCATCAGCAGGTCGAGGCCGACCCGGTTGACCTTGGCGACCGCTTCCAGGCGGTGGCCGGCGGCATGCCAGACATAGGCTTCGGCCGCCGTGATGTCGGCGCTGGCGGGGGCGGGCGGGGCGAACCGGTCGAGCGCTTCTGCGATGCGTGAAAGAGTTGCCTTAAGGTCTTGATCCATCATTGCCGGCCGCGAGAAAGGGGGCGACCATATCGCCCCGGCGCTCGCGTTGCAAAGCAGGGCGGGGCCGCTATAGTCCGCCCGCTTTTTCGACGGCCGGAAGAATCGGAGCAGAAGATGTTCATATCCCAGGCGTGGGCCCAGGCAGCGGGTGGCGGCGGCACCGACTTCATCGTGCAGCTCTTTCCGCTCGTCCTCATCTTCGTGGTTTTCTATTTCCTGCTGATCCGTCCGCAGCAGGCCAAGGTCAAGGCGCAGCGCGAGATGCTGGCCGGCGTGAAGCGCGGCGACCGGGTCGTCACCGGCGGCGGCATCATCGGCCTGGTCACCAAGGTGATCTCCGACTCGGAGCTGCAGGTTGAACTCGCAGAGGGCGTGCGGGTGCGCATCATCAAGGCGACCATCACCGACATCATCACCCGCGGCGAATCGGTGCGCGGCGCCAAGGAGTCCGAGGAGGACGACAAGCCGATGCTGCCGGCGGCGGCGGCGGCGCCCGAGCGCAAGAGCCTTCTGGGGAGCCTGTTCGGCGGCAAAAAGTAGCCGCAAAGAACAGGTAGCAGGTCGGCATGCTCAATCTTCAGCGCTGGCAGACCATCGCTGTCATCGCCTTCACGGCGCTGGCGGCGCTGTTCGCGCTGCCCAACGTGCTGCCGGCCAGCGTGCTCGACCATCTGCCGGGCTGGTATCAGCAGAGCCGCATCAATCTCGGCCTCGACCTGCGCGGCGGCGCCCACTTCCTGCTCGAAGCCGACCTGCGCTCGGTGCTGAATGAACGCCTCACCAACCTGTCCGATTCGGTGCGCGCCGAGCTGCGCAAGAACCAGGTCGGCTTCAAGGACGTGAACGTCGACAACGGCCGCGCCGTGGTCGTCACCCTGCGCGATGAGGCGCAGCGCGCCAAGGCGCTCGAGGCGATCCATGCCGTCGATCCCTCGCTCGCCGTGTCGGGCAGCGGCGAGGTCATCCAGCTCACCTATTCCGACCAGGACCTGTTCCGCCGCAAGAAGGAAGTGATCGACCAGTCGATCGAGATCCTGCGCCGCCGGGTCGACGAGACCGGCACCATCGAGCCCACCATCGTGCGCGAGGGCGACGACCGCATCCTGCTGCAGATGCCGGGCATCAAGGACACCACCGAGCTCAAGCGCAAGATCAACCAGACCGCGAAGCTCACCTTCCACCTGGTGAACGAGGACGTTGCCGCGGCGGGCGCGAGCGCCCCGGCCACCCTGCCGCCCACCACCACCCTGGTGCCGACGCGCGAGGGCATGCAGCAGCTGCGCGCCACCAACCCCAAGGCGTGGGACGATATCCAGAACGCCAACCCGAAGCTCACGCCCGAGCAGATCTGCCGGCGCTTCCAGCCGCAGTGCCTGCCGGTGTTCAAGCGCGTGATCGTGGGCGGCGAGGATCTCGACGACGCCAAGGCCACCTTCGAGAACCAGCAGAGCGGCGGCCGGCCGATCATCAGCTTCACCTTCAATGCCGCCGGCGGCCGCGCCTTCTGCGCCGCCACCCGCGCCAACATCCAGAAGCGGCTGGCCATCCAGCTCGACAACGAGATCATCAGCGCGCCGGTCGTGCAAAGCGCGATCTGCGGCGGCAGCGGCATCATCACCGGCAGCTTCACCACCCAGCAGACCCAGGAGCAGGCGCTGCTGCTGCGCTCGGGCGCGCTGCCGGCCACGCTCACCATCATCCAGGAAAGCACGGTGGGCGCCGACCTGGGCGCCGACGCCATCCATTCCGGCACGACGGCCGCCCTGGTCGGCACGGCGCTGGTCATCCTGTTCATGCTGTTCGTCTACGGCCCGGTGTTCGGCGGCTTCGCCAGCCTCGCCATGCTGGTCAACATGCTGCTGGTGTTCGCCGGCATGTCGATCCTGGGCGCCTCGCTCACCTTGCCCGGCATCGCCGGCCTGGTGCTGACAGTGGGTATGTCGGTCGATTCCAACGTGCTGATCTACGAGCGCGTGCGCGAGGAGCGGGCGAATGGCCGCTCGCCGTTCAGCGCGCTCGCCACCGGCTATGAGCGGGCGCTGACCGCGGTCATCGATGCCAACCTGACCGCGCTGATCGCCGGCGTCTTGCTGTTCGGCTTCGGCTCCGGGCCGATCCGCGGCTTCGCCACCTCGCTGACGCTCGGCCTGCTCACCCATCTGTTCACCGCCACCATCTTCACCCGCATGCTGCTCGCCACCTGGATGCGCTGGCGGCGGCCCACCGAACTGCCGATCTGAGGGGCCGTCATGCTGTGGAGACCGCACCACCTCATCCGCGCCCATACCAAGTTCGACTTCCTGGGCAAGCGCAAGCTCGCGCTCATCCTGTCGACGACGGTCAACGTGCTGTCGCTGCTGGGCGCTGCCGTGTTCGGCCTCAACTTCGGCATCGACTTCGAAGGCGGCATCGCCGTCCAGGTGCGCGCCAAGCAGGGCACGATCCATCTCGACGAGCTGCGCTCGACCTTGGGCGGCCTCGGCATCGGCGAGGTGTCGCTGCAGGAATTCGGCGACGCCAGCACGGCCCTGATCCGCGTGCAGCGCCAGGAAGGCAACGCCCAGTGCGTGGCCAACGCCGAGCGCGTCATGAAGTACCGCGCGGGCGGCGGCTGGAGCGTCAAGCCCGGCCCGGCCGATACCGGCGACGTCGAGTTCACCGCGCCGGGCGCGCTCGACGGCGGGAACTGGCGCGACGCGGTGAGCCGGGCCGGCCTCACCCTCCAGGAGCGCCAGCTGCCGCGCGGCAACACCAACGTCGCGCGCATCGACATGACGCGCGACCAGCGCGCCGAATGGTGCCAGCAGGTGGCGATCAAGCTGGTCGAGGATACGATCGGCGATAAATACGACTTCCGCGGCACCGAATCGGTCGGTCCCAAGATCGGCGCGGAGCTGATGCACAGCGGCATCATCGCCGTCCTCGCCACCCTGGCGGCCATCTCGATCTACGTATGGTTCCGCTTCGAATGGCAGTTCGGCGTCGGCGCCCTGATCGCGCTCCTGCACGACGTGATCTCGACGCTCGGCCTGTTCGTGCTGCTGCGGCTCGATTTCAGCCTGACCGCGCTCGCAGCCCTGCTGACCATCGCCGGCTACTCGATCAACGACACGGTGGTGATCTTCGACCGCGTGCGCGAGAACATGCGGCGCTACAAGAAGATGGGCCTGATCGAGCTGTTGAACTTCAGCATCAACGAGACGCTGGCGCGCACGCTGATGACCGCCGGCACGGTGTTCGTCGCGGTGCTGGCGCTGGTGCTGTTCGGCGGGCCGGTGCTCTACAGCTTTTCGATCGCCATGTTGTGGGGCGTCATCGTCGGCACCTACTCCTCGATCTGGATCGCCTCGGCCAGCCTGGTCTACCTCAATCTCAGGCCCGAGCAGCTGCGGCCGAGCGAGGAGAAGGGCGAGAAGGCCAAGGCGTGAAGCCGCCGCAGCAGGGGCCTTTCGACAAGACCCTGCCGACGCCCGACCCGTCGCAGGTCCAGCTCATCCGCAGCTACGGGCCGGGTCATTTCCTGATCGGCGAGCGTGAGTGGCGCTCGCCCGTCCTGGTGACGCCCACCGCGACCACCGCCTGGAACGTCACGCGCGCCGAGGACGTATCGCTCGACAATCTGGCGCCGCTCAGGAGCGCCGCCGCGCCGACCGAGTTGCTGGTGCTGGGCTGCGGCAAGCGGGCGGCGTTCATCACCCCCGACATCCGTGCCGCGCTGAAGGGCGCCGGCCTGGCGCTGGAAGTGGTCGACACCGGCTCGGCGTGCCGCATCTACAACGTGTTGCTGGCCGAAGGCCGGCGCGTGGCGGCGGCGCTGATTCCGGTGTAGGCAGCTTGCATGCCGCTCGACCTCTATCTCGGCTATGTCCTGGCCTGCATCGTGCTGATCGTGATCCCGGGCCCCAACGCCGCCCTGATCGTGGCCAACAGCGTGGCCCATGGCGCGCGCTTCGGCTTGCTGACCGTGGCCGGCACCACCAGCGCCGTCGTGGTCCAGCTCTCGCTCACCGTGCTGGGCGCGAGTGCGGTGCTCAATTTCCTGGCGGCGAGCTTCGACTGGCTGCGCTGGTTGGGCGTGGCCTATCTGGTGTGGCTGGGCATCGCCGCCTGGCGCGCGCCCGCGGTCAACCTCGCCCGGATAGGCCCGCAGGCGCGCTCGGCGCGGCTGATCTTCGCCCGCGGTTTCCTGGTCGGGCTCACCAATCCCAAGACCTTGCTGTTCTACGGCGCCTTCCTGCCGCAGTTCATCACGCCCGGACCGACCGCCGCCGATCAGCTCCTGCTCCTGGCCGTGACCTTCCTGGTCGTTGCCGTGGTCCTCGACAGCGTGTGGGCGCTGCTCGCCGGCCGCCTGCGCGCGCTCCTGATGACGCATGTGCGGCTGCGCAACCGCCTCACCGGCGGACTGCTGGTGGGCGCGGGCCTGGGCCTCGCGCTGGCGCGGCGGCCGTAGACTCAAAGAAACGGGGGCCCGCAGGCCCCCGTTCTCAATCCGATCGGCCGGATCAGATGGGCATGTTCTGCTGCGCCACCATGCAGTAGAGCATGCCGATCGAGAACATGGTGTTGAAGCGGCTGGCATAGAGCGCGGGCTTGGCGGCGGCGGCCTTCTGCTCGGCCGTCGCCTCGACGAGGCCCAGGATCTTCTGCTGGTTCGGCCAGATGATGAACCACACGTTGAAGGCCATGATGAGCGCCATCCACATGCCGACGCCGATCATGATGAAGCCCTTCTGCAGGGTCAGCGCCTGCACGATGTAGCCTTGCATCCAGGCCAGCAGCAGGCCGGTGATCACCGTCGCCAGCGCACCGTAGCGGAAGTAGAAGAGGACGTTGGGGGCGATGAACTTGGTGATGGCCACGCGGCTCTCGACCGGCTGGATGGTCGGCATGGTCGGCACCTGCACGAAGTTCAGGTACCACAGCAGTCCGATCCACAGCACGCCGCTGATGACGTGCAGCCAGCGCATGGCGAAGGTGGACCACGCCATATCGAGGTGGGTCATCTGGCCGGTGGCCAGACCGACCACGACGACGATGATGATGAGCAGCACGATGCCCGCGATGACTGTGCGCCCGGGTGATGTAAAGATCGCACCCATGTTAGGATTTCCCCTTATCTTGTTGAGGGGATTGGCGAATCCCCAATCAGCATATTGTAGGCGCATACCGCCGTGCGTTCAACGGTCGCCGACCAACGTTTTCCCCCGATGACCGATTCCTGGCGCGCCTCCGAAGCTTCGCAGCTTTATGTGCTCGACACGGTGCGGCGCGCCGACCGCGACCGCTTCCTGGGCGCGCTGTTCGCGCCCGAGCCCGCGCGCGCCGATCTGCTGGCGCTTCTGGCCTTCGATCACGAGCTTGCCCGCACGCGCGCGGTCACGCGCGAACCGATGCTGGCGCGCATCCGCCTGGAATGGTGGCGCGAGGCGGTGGCCGAGGCCGCGGGTACGGCCAAGCCACGCGCGCAGCCCATCGTCGAATCGCTCAGCGAAATGGTGCGCCGTCACGGGCTTGCGCCGGAGAGGCTGGTGGCGCTGATCGATGCGCGCGAGGAGGAGATCGAAGGCGCGCTCGACGTGCTGCGCGCGGGCCACGCGCTGGCCGATCTGCAACTCGCCGTGCTGGGCATCGACCACGCGCCGACGCAGGCCGCGGCGCGCGCCGTGGCCGCGGCGTGGCTGATGGGCGAGGGGCCCGAGCGCCAGGCGCTGCTGGCCGAGGCCCGCGCGCTCCGCCCTGAGGTCGATCCGGCGGCGCTGCCGATCCTGCTGCCGGCGCTCTCGCTCGGCGGCATGAGCGCGTGGCTGAAGCCGCTCGCCTATTGGTGGGCGGCCCGGCGCGGGCGATACTGACCGCCGCACTTCAGGCGAAGTAACCTTCGCTTTCGAACGGGAGGAAACGTGGCGCGCGCGAAGGCCAACGGCATCGAGATCGAATACGAGACGGCGGGCGACAGGAGCGATCCCGCCCTGCTGCTGGTCATGGGCCTGGGCGCGCAGCTCACCATCTGGCCCGACGCCTTCTTCCACGGCCTGGCCAAGCGCGGCTTCTTCGTCATTCGCTACGACAACCGCGACACCGGCCTCTCGACCGACTTCGGTTCGTGGGGCGTGCCCAACATCGCCGATGCCTTCCAGAAGGTGATGAGCGGCAAGAAAGTCGACGCGCCCTACCTGGTGAAGGACATGGCGGCCGACGCGATCGGCCTCATCGATGCGCTGGGCCTCGACAAGGCGCACATGGTCGGCGCCTCGATGGGCGGCATGATCGTGCAGACCGTCGCCGCGCTTTATCCCGGGCGCACGCGCTCGATGGTGTCGATCATGTCGAGCAGCGGCCGGCCCGGCCTGCCGCTGGGCAAGCCCGCGGCGCTCGCCATGCTGACGGCCCAGCCCGAAGGACCGTCGCGCGAACAGCGGGTGAAGCACGGCATGAAGCTTCGCCAGACCATCGCCGGCCCAGGCTATCCGGCGCCGGAGGCCGAGCTGCGCGCCTTCGTCGAGAAGAACGTCGACCGCCGCTGGTACCCGGAGGGCGGCGCCCGCCAGTATCTGTCGATCATCGCCTCGGGCGACCGGGTCGCCGAGCTCAAGAGCATCAAGGTGCCGACGCTCGTCCTGCACGGCGAGGACGACCCGCTGCTGCCGGTCGCCTGCGGCCGCGACGTCGCGAGCCTGGTGCCGGGCGCCGAAATCCAGACTTATGCCGGCTGGGGGCATGATTTCCCGGCCGGCATGATTCCGACGCTGATCGATCGGATCGTGACGTTTTGCAAGGCGGCGTGACGCACGCGCGTTGCCACAACAAGATTGTCATCCCGAGCGAAGCGAGGGACCTTTGCTGATCAATAAAGGTCCCTCGCTTCGCTCGGGATGACAGGGAGTCTGTATCCATGAAATTCGGCATCTTCTACGAGCACCAGCTCCCGCGGCCGTGGGGCCCCAAGAGCGAGTACCAGCTGCTGCAGGATTCGCTCAGCCAGATCGAGCTCGCCGACAAGCTCGGCTACGACTACGCCTGGGAGGTCGAGCATCACTTCCTCGAGGAGTACTCGCACTCCTCCGCGCCCGAGGTTTTCCTCGGCGCCGCCAGCCAGCGCACCAAGCGCATCCGCCTCGGCCACGGCGTGGTCCAGCTCACCACCAACCAGCCGCACCGGGTCGCCGAGCGCATCGCGACGCTCGATCTCCTGTCGGGCGGCCGGGTCGATCTCGGCATGGGCGAGGCGGCGGGACCGGCCGAGCTCCATCCCTTCAACATCCGCGTGCGCGACAAGCGCGAGCGCTGGGAGGAGGCGGTGAAGGCCATCGTGCCGATGTTCACCAAGGAGAGCTGGGAATTCCACGGCCAGTACTACGACTTCGAGGCACGCAACGTCATTCCCAAGCCCTACCAGAAGCCGCATCCGCCGCTCTGGGTCGCCTGCTCCAACATCCAGACCATCGGCAAGGCGGGCGAATGGGGCATGGGGGCGCTCGGCTTCACCTTCGTCACGCCGGAGGCGGCGCGCGCCTGGGTGCACAAGTACTACAACAACCTCTTGAACAATTCGCAGAAGCTCACCGACTACCCGAGCAATCCCAACGTGGCGATGGTGTCGGGCTTCATGTGCGCCGCCACCGACGCGGAGGCCGAGGCCAAGGCCGCCGGCTGGACCTTCTTCATCTTCGCGCTCAGCTATTACGGCCGGAAGGGCGTCGACGCGCCGGGCACGTCCGATCTCTGGAAGGAGTACCAGAGCTGGCGGGGCGGCCCGGAGGAGAAGAAGGCGCTGGAATCGGGCCTGATCGGCTCGCCCGAGACGATCCGCCGGAAGCTGCGCCAGTTCCAGCAGAGCCGGGTCGACCAGGTGATCCTGCTGAACCAGGCCGGCAAGACCAGCCACCAGGACATCTGCGAATCGCTCGACCTCTTCGCCCGGGAAGTGATGCCCGAGTTCCACGCCGCCGAAGCCGAGCACGCCGACTGGAAGCGCAAGGTCCTGGCGCGCGAGATCGTGCTCGAGGATCTCGATGTCGCCAAGTACGACATCTACAGCCACCAGAACGAGCACATCGTCCGCCTCACGCCCGAGCAGCTCAAGCAGAAGATGGCCGAGAAGGAAGCGAAAAGAGCATGAGTCTTGCCGGACCGCGGGCCTCCAGGCCCGCTCAAGATCATGATGCGGGCCTGGAGGCCCGCGGTCCGGCTTGATTCCAGTCCTGATCGCGGGCGGCGGGCCGGTCGGCATGACCTTGGCCCGCACGCTCTCCTCGTTCGGCGTGCGCTGCCTGCTGGTCGAGCGCAATCCCACGACCACGCGGCACCCGAAGATGGACATCACCAACGGCCGCTCGATGGAGCTGTTCCGCCGCCTCGGCCTGGCCGACAAGCTGCGCGCCGTTGCCGTGCCGGAGGAGAACAACTTCGACATCTCCTGGATCACCTCGCTGGCGCCGGATCGGGGCGGCCGCGAGCTCCATCGCTTCCGCTATCCCAGCGTCGTCGAGAAACGCGCCGAGATCCGCGCCCGCAACGACGGCACGCAGCCGCGTGAGCCCGCCATGCGGGTGAGCCAGGTCGTGATCGAGCCGGTGCTGCGCGACGCAATACTGAACGACCCTCTGGTCGACGCGCGCTGGGGCACGGCCTTCGAGGATTTCCAGCAGGACGAGAGCGGCGTCACCGCGACCTTGCGCAGCATGGAGACCGGCGCGACCGAAACGGTGCGCTGCGATTTCCTCGCCGGCTGCGATGGCGGCTCCAGCCTTGTGCGCGACAGGCTCGGCATCGGACTCGAAGGCCGCGCCGCCGTGACGCACCGCTACATGATCCATTTCCGCTCCGACGCGCGCGACGTCCTGCAGGCCTTCGGCGTCGCCTGGCACTACCAGACCGACAAGGGCACCCTGATCGCCCAGGACGACACGGACACCTGGACCCTGCAGACGCGGCCGCCGGCCGGAGCAGATCCCGCGGCGATCGATCCCGACCCGATCCTCGACGCCTGGGTGGGCCGCCCCTTCGCGCGCGAGATCCTGGTCGCCAATCCCTGGTTCACGCACCTGCTGCTGGCCGAGCGCTATCAGGCCGGCCGCGTCTTCCTCGCCGGCGACGCCGCGCACCAATACATCCCGACCGGCGGCTACGGCATGAACACCGGCATCGGCGATGCCGTCGATCTCGGCTGGAAGCTGGCGGCGACGCTGAGGGGTTTCGCCGGGCCGGGCCTGCTCGCCTCCTACGAGCGCGAACGGCGGCCGGTCGGCTATCGCAATCGTCTGGCCTCCGAGCGCCACACCGGCGTGCGCCTGAAGATCGCCGAGCTCTACCAGAGCGAACGCGATCCCGAGGCCCTGGCGCGCGGCATCGCGGCCCTGGGCAACGCCGAGAACGAGAGCTGGGGCGTCGAGTTCGGCTATCGCTACGACGGCGTTTCAGGCGATCCCGTGCTCTACCAGCCGACGACGGCGCCCGGCGCGCGCCTGCCCAGCACCTTCCTGGCGGACGGCGCGGCGCTCTACGACCGGCTCGGCCCCTGGTTCACCCTGCTGCGCTTCGGCGACGCCGATCCCTCGCCATTGATCGATACCGCGCCGGTGCCGCTCGAAACCGTGATCGTCGACGATCCGTCGATCGCACCGATCTACGAGGCCAAGCTCGTCCTGGTCCGCCCTGACACCCACGTCGCCTGGCGCGGCAACGCCTGCGCCGACGGCCGCGCCGTGTGGCGGAAGGTGCTCAAACCCGTCATGACGAGGTAGCATGAAAATCGCCATCATCGGCGGCGGCATCGGCGGCCTGTCGGCCGCTTTGCACCTCTTGAAGGCCGGGCTCGACGTCCATGTCTACGAGCAGTCGCCGCGCATTGGCGAGATCGGCGCCGGCATCCAGATCAGCCCCAACGCCTCGCGCCTGCTGATCCGCCTCGGCCTCAAGCCGGCCCTGGATGCGGCCGGTGTGCGGCCGCTTGCCGTCCATCAGCGGCGCTGGGACGATGGCCGCACGCTACAGCGCGCGCCCGTTGGGCTGGAGGTCGAGGCGACGTTCGGCGCGCCCTACTATCACCTCCACCGCGGCGACCTTGCCGAGCTTTTGGGCGGCGCTGTGCCCGCTGCGCGGCTGCATGTAGGCCACAGGCTCGTCGGCCTGGAGCAGCGGGGCGAGCGCGTCGTTGCGCGCTTCGAGAACGGAGGGTCGGCCGAATCGGATCTTCTGGTCGGCGCCGACGGCATCCACTCCCGCGTGCGCCATCTCACCTTCGGGCCGGAGAAGCCGCGCTTCACCGGCTGCGTCGCCTGGCGCGGGCTGGTGCCGGCCGAGCGCATCAACCATCTCGGCATTGAAGTGGCCTCGCACAACTGGATGGGGCCGGACGGCCATGTCGTGCACTACTGGGTCGCGGCCGGGCGGATGATGAACGTGGTGTGCGTCGTCGAGCACGGCACCTGGACGTCGGAATCGTGGACCGACAAGGGCGACGTGGCCGAGGTGCTGGCGCGCTACGACGGCTGGCACCCGATCGTGCGCGGCCTGATACAAGCCTTTCCCGAGACCTTCATCTGGGCGCTGCACGACCGCCTGCCGCTGCCGCGCTGGAGCGACGGCCGGGTCACGCTGCTGGGCGACGCCTGCCATCCCATGCTGCCCATGATGGCGCAGGGCGCGGCGCAATCGATCGAGGACGGCGCGACTCTGGCTGCGCTGCTGACGGCAATGCCCGGCGACGTGCCGGGCGCGCTGGCGCGCTACGAGGCGCTGCGCAAGCCCCGCGCTACGCGCCTGCAGGAGGCGAGCGCTGCCAACCGCACGCGCTTCCACCTGCATGACGGCCCCGAGCAGCAGAAGCGCGACGAAGCGATGGCAATATCAGGTGACCGTTCCATCGCGAATATCGGCTGGCTCTACATGCACGACGCGGCGGTGGTGGCTTCGGTTTGCTGACCTGATCTTTCTTAGCCCGACATGCTACGTTGTTCAGCCTTCCCACGGAGCCGTCCGGGCAACGTCGCCTCAGCGTAACGGGAGTGCGTCATGCTTCGAGTAACCTTGTACGCCGCTCTCGCGGCGTCGCTCCTGTCGACTTCCGCCGCCGCCCAGTCAGCGACCCGGGAGAAAGTGCTCGCGGCGCTGCCCGGGCTGAAGGCGCTCGCCGAGCAGACCGTCGCCAAGGGCGAGGTGCCTGGTCTCTCGATCGCCGTCGTCCATCGTGACCAAGTAGTCTATCTCGCGGGCTTCGGCGTCCGCCAGACCGGCGGGGCCGACAAGGTCGACGCCGACACGGTGTTTCAGCTCGCCTCGCTCTCCAAGCCGCTGGCCGCGACCGTGGTCGCCGCGCTGGTGGGCGACGGTCCCGTGTCGTGGGACTCCCGCATCAGCGACATCGATCCGGGCTTTGCCTTGCACGATCCCTATCCCACGGCGGAGGTCACGATCCGCGACCTGTTCGCCCATCGCAGCGGCTTGTCGGGCAGCGTCGGCAACGACATCGAGGAGCTGGGCTATACCCAGGGCGAGATCCTGCACCGCCTGCGCCTGGCAAAGCCCGCCTACAGCTTCCGCGGCGGCTACGCCTACAGCAATTTCGGCCTCACCGAGGGCGCCCTCGCCGCGGCGCGTGTGTCGGGCAAGGATTGGCCGGAGGCCGCCGAGGAAAGGCTCTACAAGCCGCTCGGCATGGTCTCGACCAGCGCGCGCTACCGCGATTTCATCGCCCGTCCCAACCGCGCCGCGCTGCACGTCAGGATCGACGGCCAGTGGGCTGCCTTCACGCGACGCAACGCCGACGCGCAATCGCCGGCCGGCGGCGCAAGCTCCAGCGCGCGCGATCTTGCCCAGTGGCTCAGGCTTGAGCTCGCCAGGGGCAAGCTGGGCGACCGGCAGATCGTCGACGCCGCCGCCCTCGCCGAGACCCATATTCCGGTCAGCGTGAGCGGCGTCGATCGCGGCACCGGAGAAGTCAGGTTCTACGCGCTGGGTTGGGGTGTTGCCCATCGTTCGCATGGCGTCGAATGGAGCCATGCCGGCGCCTTCAGCGCGGGGGCCCGCACCGTCGCCGATCTTCTTCCGGACGAGCAGCTCGGTATCGTCGTGCTGAGCAACGCCTTTCCGACAGGCGTTCCCGAGGGGCTGGTGGCGTCGTTCCTGGACACGGTCTTCGACGGCAAGCCGGAGCGCGACTGGATCGCGCACTGGAACGAATTCTACGACACCAACCTCGGCACCGGGGCGCTCAAGCGCGCCATCGCCCCCTATGCCAATGCGCCCGCGATTAAAGGCGCGGCGCTGCCCTTGGCGGCCTACGCCGGAACCTATGCGAACGATTATGTGGGCGAGGCCAGGATCGAAGACACCGGTCCAGAGCTCGTCCTGCATCTCGGTCCGGCCGACCGCCGGCATTCGCTCCGGCACTTCAATCGCGACACCTTCCTCTACGCGCCCTTCGTCGAAACGCCGGGATGGCTGTCGTCGATCACCTTCACGATTGGGCCGGACGGCAAGGCGAGCGAGATCACGATCGATGACTTGAATGCCGACGGCCTTGGCACCCTGGCGCGCTCGGAGAAGCGGTAAGAACTTTCCTCCCCGGCGGAACGGGGGAGGTGGCTTGATCAAAATCTTCTCGCCGGTCGCGCGCTTGTTGGAGGAAGCGGACTTGCTCTGCCATTGTCCCTCCCGCTAGCATGGCGTTCCCCTTCATACCGTTGTCGCAGGCGATCTTTTGCCATGAGGAAAGCAATCTCCATCGGGCTATCGGTCATCGGCGTGCTGACCGGATGCTCAAACGAGGTTTGGGTCAAGGCCGGGATGACCCAGAGCGAGTATCAAAAGGATTCCTATGAATGCGAGCAAAGCGCCGGCATGAATACCGGTTCCAATGCCAATAGCCTCGATGCTGCGCAGCAGGCGAAGAACGCCATATCCAGGTGCATGACCGCGCGTGGCTACAGGTTTCAAAAGGCCGACAGCGTTGATCCTGCTTTGAAGTTGGTGAATTGCAAGTTCAAGGAAGTGGATGAAGTTCAGCGGCTGTCGGCACAGTCCTGCACCAACAGCGGCGGAACTGTCGTCGACGGCGCGGACTGACCGTATTTTTCCTCGCCACGCGAAGCGTGGGGAGGCAGACATGAGCTACTTGTTCGGATTGATCAAAAATTTCTCGCCGGTCGCGCGCTTGTTGTAGATGGCGATGTTCTTGAGATCGAGAACCTCCGGCAGCGAGATCACCTTGGTGTAGTGGCTGGCAAACGTCGTCTTCAGGCCCTTGACCACGCGCTCGCGCAGCCGCGCCTGATCCGGCCGGCCGATCTTCTGCAGGAACGGCGTCAGCAGCCAGCCGCCGACGCCCCACGCCTGGCCGTAGTTGCGCACGAGCTCGATCGGGCCGGTGTTGAGGCCGCCATAGATATAGACCTGCTTGTGCGTGGTCGAACCGTAGCGGCTGTAGGTCGTGGCGGCCTTGTTGAGCGCCATCTCCATGCCGGTCAGGATCTGGCTGGCGAGCTTGCCGCCGCCGATGGCGTCGAAGGCGATGGTCGCGCCGGTCTCGACCAGCGCCTGCGTCAGCTCCTCGGTGAACTTGGGCGAGGTCGAATCGACGACGTGTTTGGCGCCGATGCCGCGCAGAAGCTTGGCCTGCTCGGCGCTGCGCACGACGTTGACCAGGCCGATGCCGTCCTCGAGGCAGATCTTGTTCAGCATCTGGCCGAGGTTGGACGCGGCCGCCGTGTGCACCAGGGCCTTGTGGCCCTCGCGCTTCATGGTTTCGGTCATGCCGAGCGCCGTCAGCGGATTGACGAACCACGAGGCGCCCTCCGCCGCGGCCGTGCCGGCCGGCAGCGCCTGGCAGTCGGTCGCCTTCAGCAGGCGGTATTGCGCATACATGCCGCCGCCGACCATCGACACCGTCTTGCCCTTGAGCGCCTGGGCGGCGTCGGACGCGCCCGCCTTGATCACCGTGCCTGCGCCCTCGTTGCCGACCGGCATGGCCTGGTCGAGCCGCGCCGCCAGCAAGGGCAGGGAGGCTTCGGGCACTTTCGCCGTGACCTTGATGTCGCCGCCGTTGCCCGTCGATTTGGCCGTCGCCATGTCGGCCGGTCCCAGCAGCAGGCCGAGGTCCGAGGGATTGATAGGTGTTGCCTCGACCTTGACCAGGACCTGATCGGGTCCGGGCTCGGGCAGCTCGACCTTCGCCAAGGACAGTTCGAGATCGCCGGACTTGGCGATCCGCGAACGCAGCTGCAGTCCGGTGGTCGTGTTGGCGTCGCTCATGCCGAATTCCCTCCGTTGGCTATTGCAGGCTTTGTTAGCACATCTCGGCAACGCTATGCTCGGGCAACCAGCGGAGGCACGGATGGCGAATTGGCAGGCATCGCTCCTGATGCAAACCCTCAGCACGGGAACGGTGCTCGTCCTGCAGCGCGACAAGACGGACGCCGGCGACGTGCCCACCCTGCACGGCGGCGATACCTTCTATGGCAGCCTGCCCGACGGCGATCCGTTCGGCGGAACGGTGATGGAGCGGCACGGCGATCGGGTGATCGTCGAGGTCGACCAGAAGCGCTACCACCTGCACAAGGCGCAGCCGCACGAAGCCAACGACGACGAGTCGATCGACCAGCCGCACGAATACTGGGTCGTCGACTAGAATTTGGGGGAAATCGTTTACCCCCTCAATGGTGCTTACTTATTCGCATCCGCCCGACACTCATGTCCGTGCGCTCCGGGCCAGGACGGGCATTTTCGGTCGCTATGGCGCCCGAAAATTCGATCGACCGTCTTAAGTGTGGCAAA
>Ga0210402_10000416_pt1 | contig 47746 bp, 50 predicted proteins | sample IncBWC7MmetaG_FD_161055 | JGI IMG/M metagenome (GOLD analysis project Ga0210402, IMG submission 161055) | Forest soil microbial communities from Barre Woods Harvard Forest LTER site, Petersham, Massachusetts, United States - Inc-BW-C-7-M | ecosystem: Environmental > Terrestrial > Soil >... | reverse complement strand
GTCGAGAAACACGGCGGGTATCTTCAGACGACCCTTCTCGTCCACCTTCGCTGGACAGTTTCCCCGCAGTTTCACGTTTCCCACTTCGTTGGAGAATCGGTTTGCCCAATTCCACCACAACCCTCTAGACCACCCTACTCTACTCTACTGGAAACCACTTTCTACCACTCTTGGCCACATCGTATTCCGATTCGTAAACATGTCAAGGGAATTCCGCGGGATTTGTGCAAAACATGTGGAATTTAACGAATGCATGTAACAAAAGAGTTGAGTGCAAGCCTTGATTACTTTCGCCTGATGTTCGTCTTTTCTCCCGTTGACTCCCCGCACCGATTCACCTATCGAGCTCCGCTCAATCACTATTCCCTTCCGCGTTTTCATGTGTTAACTTTTACTTGTTCAGCCAATTTGTTGATCTGAGGTCAAGGAGCCATCGCCATGGAATGGGTCACACCGCAACACGAAGAGATTGATCTGAATTGCGAAGTCAGCTCGTACGCCAACGCTGAACTTTAGATTTTTGTGCTTTGTCAGGCCCGTCCGCCACGGCGGACGGGCCGTTGTGTGTCTGCGCGTCGTTCGACCGGCATCTTCCCCGCTCTGTTCTGGCAAAGTTTTCCGGAGATCACCTTCATGAGAGCGAAAATACTTGGCTCCGCAGCCGGCGGCGGCTTTCCGCAATGGAATTGCGCCTGCCGCAATTGCTCCAGACTCCGCGCGGGTACACTTCGTGGCAAACCGCGCACGCAAACCCAAATTGCATTTTCGCCTGACGATCGGGTCTGGTTCTTGATCGGCGCTTCGCCGGATTTGCGTGCTCAGATTCTCTCCGCGCCGGACCTCGCTCCCAAGCCGGATGCCCCCGGGCGCACGCCCATCGGCGGCGTGTTCCTGCCTTCGGCAGACGTGGATTCCGTGATGGGCCTGCTGCATCTTCGGGAATTCCAGAGCTTCTTCGTCTTCGCCACTCCCGCGGTCCAGTGCGTCCTCAAAACTGAAAATCGCATCTTCAAAGTCCTCGAACGCGGAGATTCTCCCGTGCAGTGGCAACTGCTCTCGAACAGCGGACGCCTCGGATGCCATCTCTCGGAGAGTCCGGGCGAAACGCCGGCGTTCGTCTGCAACACCATCTCGCTGGGGGGATTGTTCCCTGATTACGCGAGTGAAGAATTCCTCCGCGCTGCTTCGCCGGAAGATGCCACGCTCGGTTTTCTGTTCGAACAGGATGGCAAAAAGCTCTTCATTGCGACTTCCCTTTCCGGTGAAAACGCGGAATGGCAAAAGGTAGCTGTTTCCGCGGACGTCACATTGATTGACGGCACTTTTTGGTCCAATGATGAACTGATGCGCACCGGGCGCACCAACAAAACCGCCCGCGAAATCGGTCACCTCCCTCTATCCGGGGCCGGCGGATTACTGGAACGGTTTCCGGCCAACGCGACGGGCCGCAAGATTCTCATTCACATCAACAATACAAATCCTATCCTCGATGAAGATTCGCCCGAGCACCGCGCGGTGCTGGAAGCCGGCTTCGAAATCGCCTACGATGGGCTCAACATTTCTCTATGAAAAACGGCCAAAATGAGAAGCCGCTCGGCGAAAAGGAATTTATCGCTGGATTCCATGCCATCGGCGAAGAGCGCTATCACCACAAGCATCCGTTTCACCTGCTGATGCACGAAGGCGAACTGACCCGCGGGCAATTGCAAGCCTGGGCGCTCAATCGCTACTACTACCAGTCGCACATCCCCATTAAGGATGCCGCGATTCTGGCGCGCAGCAAGGATCCTGCGTTCCGCGTAGCCTGGCGGAAGCGCATCATCGACCACGATGGCGACGGAAAACATCCTGGCGGCATCGAAAAGTGGCTGAAGCTCGTGGAAGGCACAGGGCTCCCGCGCGAGCAAGCCATCAGTGGTGAAGGGATTCTGCCCGCGACGCGTTATGCCGTGCAGGCCTACGTACTGCTTGTATCACGCACCTCGCATCTCGAAGCGGTGGCCTCTTCCCTGACGGAGCTTTTCAGCAAGACGCTGATCTCGTTGCGTATGGACCGCATGCGCGAGCACTATCCGTGGCTGGTCCCCGCGCTCGAATATTTCAAGGGGCGCCTGACGCAAGCCCCCGAGGACGCCGAATTCGCCCTGGCCTATTGCGTCAAGCACGCCCGCACGCGCGAGCAGCAGGATCTCGCCTTCGCTGCCCTGCGGGCCAAGTGCGATATTCTGTGGGCGCAGCTTGATGCGCTCTATTTCGCATACGTAAATCCCGGCTGGCCGCCCCCGGGCGCGTTCCGGCCCGCCAAGGAAGTTTGATGAAGCCTGAACTGACCGCGACGCCGCGTCTGGCGCCGGGCGTGCGCCTGAATGAAAAATCGCAACTGCCGCGGACGCTACTGATGCCAGAGCGCGCACTGCGCCTGAATGGCCCCAGCCTGGAAATTGTGCAGCTTTGCGACGGAAATCACACCGTCCAGCAAATCGCGGAAAAGCTTCACGTGCTCTATTCCAAAGCCGAGCCGCAACGCATCACCGACGACCTGCTCGGCTATCTCGCGTTGCTGCACGACCAGCGCGCGATAGATTTTTAGCTGTAGCTCAACCCTTTCGGGGGTGAGGCCTTTCACTGCGCGGGCAAGATCGTGAAGTGGTAATGAAAACCCTCAGGCCTGAAGGCCTGAGCTACAAAATCATCATGCCGACCACAGTCCCCACACCGCTCGCTCTTGTCGCCGAACTCACGCACCGCTGTCCGCTGCACTGCGTTTACTGCTCGAATCCTCTCGAACTGGCTAAGCGTGAATCGGAGCTTCCCACGCAGACCTGGATGCGCGTATTTCAGGAAGCGGCGCAAGCCGGCGTGCTGCAAGTCGATTTTACCGGTGGTGAACCGCTGGTCCGCACGGACATCGTCGATCTCGTCCACGCCGCCCGTGTCGCCAGGCTTTACGTCAGCCTGATCACCAGCGGCCTTCCGCTCGACGAAGCAAAGCTCGCCGCATTGGTGGAAGCAGGCCTCGATCATTTCCAGTTGAGCTTTCAGGGAGCGACGGAGCAGACCGCGCGCGAAATTTCCAACACCACTTCGCACCCGCAAAAACTGCGCGTACTCGAATGGCTGAAGAAACACCGCGTCGGCGTGACCCTGAATTTCGTGATCCATCGCCAAAATATCCAGGAACTTGAGGAAATGCTCGCCCTCGTGGAGGAGCACAAGCCCGGTTGCGTGGAATTTGCAAGCGTCCAGTATTACGGCTGGGGCCTGGCGAACCGCGAAGCGCTCCTGCCCACGCGCGGCCAGCTTGAATTTTGTGTCGCGAAACTCAAAGAGGCTGAAGAACGCCTGAAAGGGAAAACGCGAGTCGTCTTTGTCGTCCCGGACTATTACGCAAGATTTCCAAAGGCCTGCGTAGGCGGCTGGGGGCGCAAGCTCATGCTGGTCTCACCAAATGGCACGGTGCTTCCCTGCCACGCGGCCGGCGTTATTCCGGGAATGCAATTTGAAAACGTCAAGGAAAAATCGTTGATTGAAATCTGGGAGAGCTCACCGGCATTTCAAAAATTTCGCGGAGAAGAATGGATGCAGGAGCCCTGCAAATCCTGCGACCGGCGCCACCAGGATTTTGGCGGTTGCCGTTGTCAGGCGATGTTGCTCGCGGGCGATGCTGCGGCAACGGATCCTGTCTGCTCGCTGGCGCCCACGCGCAGCAAGGTGGATGCGATCCTCGCTGCAGTGAATCAGCAAAAGCCCGCGATCCTCGAAGAACAGCCAGCGTATCTCTATCGCCCGAATCCGTCGTGAGGCTGACGCACCATTTTGAATGCGACAGCGAAGCTGCCGCTTTTACAGGCTGAGCTCCTACTTCAAATCACAATTTAGTCGCCACACTTTAAGCCGCAAAAGCGGGAGCTCTGCTCCCGGCTCAAAAAATGCTACCCACCGACCGTTGCTCCCACAGGCGCTCTGCCCACACGCGCCGCCACGCGCCAGATGAAGAACAAACAACCTGCGAGAACCAGCGAGCCAAAGAGCAGCACCGTGTTCGGCGTGCGAATACGTTTTGCTATCCCACCGGCAAGCAACGCGCCGATCGGCTGAACACCCATGAACATCGTGGCGTAAACGGCCATCAGGCGGCTGCGCAATTCGTCAGGCACGCGCTGCTGGATAATGGTATTGGTTGCGGCCATCTGCGAGGTGGCGGCAAATCCCACAATGAAGAGTACCGTCGCGCACAGCCAGAATGAGGTGGCGTGCGACATGATAATCAGCCCAACGGCACACACGGTGCAGGTTGTGGCAATCCAGCGCGCCAGACCGGTATAACTCGTCCGCGCAGCAAATTGGAGCGCTCCCAGAAACGCGCCAACGCCCGCGGCGCTCATGAGCATGCTGAAGGTCCCCGCTTCCCCGTGGAGAATGTCCCGGGCATAGATCGGCAGGAAGACCGAGTATTGCAGGCCAAACATGCTCAGCATGCAGAGCATGACCAGGGCCGAGCGAATGGGAACATCGTGCATCGCGAACTTAAAACCCTGCACAAAGCTCCGCAGCGGCGATTCGTCCGGCGGCTTTTTGGCCGTGGGTTCGACGCGCATCATCAGCAGCGCCACGAGCACCGCGACAAAACTGACGCCGTTCAGGAAGAAGCACCAGCCTTCGCCGAGCAGAACGATGGCAAATCCCGCAATGGCCGGGCCCACGACTCGCGCGCCGTTGAAAATCGAAGAATTCAGCGCGATAGCGTTGGGCAGGTCTTCCTTGCCCACCATGTGCACAAAAAAGGATTGGCGGATGGGAACGTCGAACGCGTTGACGATGCCGGCGAGGAAGGCGATCACGATCAGATGCCACTCGCGAATCTGATGCGTAAGCGTCAGCGCGGCCAGGACAAACGCAAGGATCATCGAAAGCGATTGCGTCACAATCACGCCACGATGCCGGTTGTAGCGGTCGCCCACATACCCGCCCATCCACGCCAGCAGCAGCATCGGCAGCTGGCTCGCAAAGCCAAAAACGCCAAGCACCGCTACCGACCCGGTCAGTTTATAAACGAGCCACTGCTGCGCCGTGGTTTGCATCCACGTGCCAATCAGCGAGATGAGCTGTCCAATGATGAAAAGCTGAAAGTTGCGGTGCTTCAGGGCGCGAAATCGTGTCGACAACTCTGGAATCGGAGTCTCCTAAGAATTTGATGCGTGGAAATGCAACAAGTCAACATGCCGCGAGAGGGAGGCGCTTGTCAACGCCGAGAGATGCCCCTTGCCGACAAAAGGTCTCTTTGAGAATTTGCGACCTGCGAGAAAAACTGGTCGCCGGAATGGCAGGAGAGTGTGGTGGCCGATCTTAATATCGGCCGCTACGAAGCTGGCTTACTCGCCGGGAGGGTCCGGGGCGCCGACGTGCATGTGGCTCAAGTCATGGAGCGTGGACCGTTCTTCGTCGCTGAGGCCGTGGGTGAAATTCGGATCGTTCAAGCGCTGGTTGCGGGCTGACTCCGGCATGTTCTGCAAGATGCTGAGCTTCTGTTTGACCACCTGCTGGCGGTCCCACGGCATCTGGCGCCATCTAGGCATGACGTCGTTCTTGATGTGTTGTTGTTGGTCGGGTGTGAGCTTCCGCCAGATATTTTCATTCTGCCGCAGCGTCGATTGCTGTTGCGGTGACATATGGTCCCACTGATTGAGCTGCTGGCGAATCCTGCTCTGCTTGTCGGGCGACAGATTCTGAAACGCCTGGCTGTTCTGGAGCACGCGCTCGCGCTGCTGCGGTGAAAGAGCGCGCATCTGGTCCACCCAGGGACGCGGCGCGCCCACTCCCAGCTGCTGGCGCGGAGTGGGGGCATAGTTTGCTCCCGCGCCGTTTCGCACACCGTTCTGGTTATTTGTTCCGTTATTGAAATTGTTGTGCGGCCCCTGGTTGGGATGTGGCGCACTGTACGGAACGCGATTTGGATTTGCCGGGGGACGGCTCGGATTCGATGGTCGTGGGTACGCTTGATTCGCTGGCGGTTGATGTGTCGGCGCTTGACGCGTTGGTCCTTGCGCTGGCGGTGATTGACGCTGCGGCGGCCGGTCGGGATGCGGATTCTGCGCGACGCAGAAAGCGGGCAGTGAGACACACGCAGCGAGCGCGAAAACCTTCACACCGAATTGGAGCTGCCTGCACCGCATTTTCTACTCTGCTCTCCGCCTTCCCTACTCCTTCTTACATGCGCTGCGGCTGCTGCGAATCGGAATCATCGTCCGACTGCACCGGAGACGGCAATTCCTTCAGCGGCTCAAAATTCTGCAGCACGTCGTGATCTTCGAGCACCGGCAAATCCTGCATCATCGCCTGGTCGTCATTCTGAATATTCGGCGTGGGCGGCGTCCCGGTGCGGTAGCCAAGCCACAGCGTCATCAGCAGCAACATGGACGCGGCAAACGCGATGCGTGGCGAAACGCGCACCCAGTCCCACCAAATGGCTTTGGGTTGGGGTTCAGCCGCGACCCGGGCGTGCACGCGGGTGTCGAACTCAGGCGAAGGCTCGATCAGCGGAAGCTCATCGAGCAGCTCGGACACCGCGCTGAATTCATTCACGCGCAGACAGCACGGTGCACACTCGGCGAGATGCTTCTCCACCTCCAGCCGCTCGCTTTCTTTCAGCCGCCCACCCACATATCCGAGGATGCGGCTTTCCATTCGTTCACAACTCATGACTGCCTGCCTTCCCTGCCCTCAGTTTCTTGCATGCTGCGCCACAAGCGGGGCCAGTTCCACTCTCAGCGCCTCGTATGCCCGGAACAGCAGCGATTTCAGCGCGCTTTCCGAGCAGTTCAGAATCTTGGCGATCTCCGCATAATCCAGTTCTTCGTATTTGTGCAGCAGCACCGCGGCTCGCTGCTTTTCCGGCAGCTTGTCGATCGCGTGCCGGATCATTTTCCGCCGCGCTTCTTCCACCAGGTGCTGCTCGATATTCGGATGCTTCTCCGGAACATCCATTGTCCTCTCATCGCCATCTTCCGAGTTCACGGACATCGGCGCGTCGATCGAAAGCTCCAACTTCTGGTAGCGGTTGTCCCTGACGGAGTTCAGCGCGAGGTTGGTGGCGATGCGAAACAGCCAGGTGGTGAACTTCGCGCTCGGTACGTAATCCTCCCGGGCTCGGTACACGCGCAGAAACACCTCTTGCGCCAGGTCTTCCGCCTGCTCGCGGTTACGCACCATGCGAAACAGGAAGTTGACGAGTGGCGTGCGATAGCGCTGCAACAGGAGCTCAAACGAGTTCCCGTCCCCGGCTTTCACATCCAACATGAGTTGGACGTCGGTCCTAACCATAGCCGCCACACTCTACCAAACACTTTTGTTCTCAAAAAGTTGCAGTTGCAGGGCACAAAGCCGGGAAGGCACTGGGCGGGGGTCGGGCTAAACTAGATGTTAAATAAGAGCTTTATAATCAGCATGGTGGCGACACCTACAAAAACCAGCAACGCCATTCGCCAATTGGGCTCCTTATTCACCTCCGGGAGCAGATCCGTGGCAGCGACGTAAAGCGTCACCCCTCCCGACAGCGGCAGGGCGTATTTCAATTGCCCCTGCAGTTGGCTGGTCAGGAGAACTCCAGCCAGGGTTGCCGCACCGAGGAGGCCCGCCGCTCGAACCGCATTGCGCTTGCTTTGGCTTCGGGCCATCACAACGGAGGCGACGGTGAACCCTTCGGGAAGTTTGTGGAGAAATACGGCGACGAAAATAAGGATGCCAAGCCAGGTGGAAACCAGGAAGCCGGAGGCGATCGCGACGCCATCAAAAAAAGTGTGAATGGCAAGTCCCAGAAAAATGGCACTTTGCGCGTGGCCGTGTTGCATCTCTTCCGTGTGAGTTTCTTCGCCGAAGTGAAAGTGTGGCGCGATGGTGTGTTCGAAAAGGTGGACGAGAAAGAACCCGGCGAGAACATAGAGCAGCGCGCTTTCGCCGGCCAGGTGGACGGATTCCGGGATCACTTCGATCAGAGCAACCGAGAGCATATAGCCCGCGCCCAGAGCGAGAAAATATTGCAGATAACGGCGCGGCCATTCCCGGTAGACCACGAAATACCCGCCGAGCAAGTTGCCACCCGCGGCTATCAGGCCGAGCAGTGCGGCAAGCGCGACGCGAAAGGAAAGTTCGTGAATCATGGGGAGTCGGAAGTTATTAGTTATCAGTAGTCAGTTTTCACTGTTGAGAACAGGCCGTCCGCCGCGGCGGCCAGTCCCTACAAAGATTGAGACACGCGGTCCGAGTCGTGCTTTCCGAAAGCTTAAAACTAAAAACTATGAACTGACCAGTGACTCACCCGCTGTGGCGGAAGAGGATAACATCCCCTTCCTGCACAATGTACTCTTTGCCTTCGAGCCGCACCTGGGCTTTTTCCTTGGCGGCAGCAATGCTGCCTGCAGCAAGTAGGTCGGCGCAGCGCACGACTTCTGCGCGGATGAAACCTTTTTCGATGTCGCTGTGAATTTCACCGGCGGCTTTTACGGCATTCGATCCTTTGCGAATGGTCCACGCACGAACCTCTGGTTCGCCAGCGGTGAAATACTGGATGAGCCCCATCAGATCGTAGGTCGCGCGAATCAGCCGGTTGAGGCCAGGCTCTTTCAACCCATAAGAGGCGAGAAGTTCCCCGGCCTCTTTCTCCTCCATTTCGGCGAGCTCAGCTTCGAGGCGGCCGCAAACGGCAACGACGGCAGTATTTGGCCTGCCCTGCAGCGCGGCGAGTTTGTGTTTCTCGACAGCCTTGTCGAGGTCGGCAGCTTCGTCATCTCCCAGATTCAGGACATAGAGCATCGGGCGTTGAGAGAGAAAGAGAAAACCCCCGATGGGCCTGCGTTCCTCGGCCGTAAGTTCGAGCTCGCGGAGGGGCTTTTCGGCTTCGAGATGCGCCTTGCACTTTTCGAGAACGTTCTTCTCAAGCTCGAGCAGCGGGTCTTTCTTTTTCTTCAGGTCTTTTTCAACCCGCTCGAGGCGTTTGGAAATCTGGTCGTGGTCCGAAAGGATGAGCTCTAGGTCCAGGTTGGTGGCGTCGCGAAGCGGATCGATGCCGCCCTCGGAGTGGGGGACGCTCGGATCGTCGAAGACACGGATGACATGAGCAATAGCGTCAACATCGCGCAGAGTGGCAAGGCTTTCCCGCATGCGCTCTTTCTGCACGCCAGGCAAATCAACGTACTGCACCGTGGCATAGGTAATTTTCTTGGGGTTGTAGAGCTTGGCAAGTTCGAGCAGGCGCGGTTCCGGCACCTTAGCCACGCCGACGTGGGCGGTCTGCCCCCCTTTGGCGTCAATGTGCGCTTTTGTGAGAATGCGGAAGAGCGTGGTTTTTCCGACCTGCGGCAGTCCGATAATTCCTGTTTGCATAAACCGTAAATTTTAGCACACCCGGCGCCGCATTCCCTTGCGCACAGGTTTTGCTTACCAACGCGATTTCTCCGTGCTATGTTTTTTCGCCGACTATGACCATCAATACTCCACCTCATAACCTTGCTTTTGATCTTACGGAGGCCGTGCGGCACCTTTCCGAGCGCGATGAAACGCTGCGTGCCCTAATCGCGGAAACGGTTCCATTTCAGATTGATGTTGCGGATGCTCAATCGCCGTATGAGGTGCTTATGGAATCGATTGTGTATCAATCGATTTCGGGCAAAGCGGCGGCAACGATATTTGCGCGAATTAAGGCGCTTGGCTCAGACGGGCGTCCGCCGTCACCAGAGCAGATGCTGAAAATCCCGGCGATGAAGCTAAGGAAAGCTGGATTGTCCGGCGCCAAGGTTCGGGCGATGAAGGACCTGGCCAAAAAGGCGCTTGCGGGTATTGTACCAACGCATGACGAGGCGGTGAAGCTTTCCGATGAGGAACTGGTCGAGCGGCTCGTTTCAGTGCGCGGCATCGGGGCGTGGACCGTGGAAATGTTTCTGATTTTCCGGCTGGGGCGCCCGGACGTCCTGCCAATCCACGACCTGGGCGTGAAAAAGGGCTGGTCCGTCGCCTACGGCAAGAAACACATGCCAAAGCCGATGGAGTTGCTGGAATTTGGGGAGCGCTGGCGACCGTACCGGACTGTCGCGAGTTGGTACATGTGGCGTGCGTTCGAACGCGCCGGGTATAAGGTGACGAACAAAATTCGTCCCCGGCCCGTGAGAAAAAAGAAAAATCGCAAGGGAAGGGAAACAAAAAGATCACAAGCGCAAGCAGCGATAACAACTCATTAGCTTTTCAGGTAGTGATCGATTTCAGGGTTTTGTGGTTTCGCGCACCAGCAGGTACATCCCAGCGAGGCCAAGCAACAGCACGGCTCCTTCGAACGCGACAGAACGGTGGTGCAGGCGATTGAATTCCACGCGTCGCGGATCCGTTTCCGGCGTGTTCTGCACCGACACCATTTCCTTCTTGAGCGCTTCCATTCGGTTGCTCACGAAGAATTGCGACGCGGCCGTCAGCAGCACCATCAGCACGACGCAGAGAGCCGCAGCATTCGTAATGCTCCCGAAATCGTGCGTGCGGGCCAGCCGGGCAACCAAAAAGACAAGCCCCAAGAAAATCCCCGCAAAGTGAAGCCGCGCCAGCGCAAAACCCACCATCATTCCCGCGGCATCCCGATTCCCCAGAATCGCAAACGCCCCAGGCGCCACCACAAAGCTCAAAAAGGCATCCGCCCCCAGCCACAGGCTCAAACATAGAAATTCGAGGGTGCCAAGTAGGGTTTGCATTTGTCTACTATAAGGCGAAATGGGAAAAACACCGTAACGCCTTCACAATGGGGAGTTCGGGCTACAGCAACACAGGAAAGCCGACCGCGTCGTTCCATAATAGATTGGCTCTACCGCTTGGCAGAAGCTCGATCTTGGAAGTATTATGCCTCGGCAGTATAGTCCACCTTATGGCAACAACTCCTATATTTCGGAGGGACTTTAGGCTCCTTGCAGAATTGCGCGTGAGCGAAGCACAAACCCTACTGAGGGGTCGCAAAGTTTGCGGGGCATACTATCTGGCTGGTTATGCGGTGGAGTGCGCACTCAAAGCCTGCATCGCGAAAAAATAAAGAGATATCAGTTTCCGCCCAAGAAAGTTGAGAGAATCTACACACATAATCTGAGCGACCTGATGTCGGAAGCCGGGTTGCAAGCCGAGCTAGAAATTGAAATCAAACGAAACACTGGATTCGCGCGGAATTGGAGCACGGTCAAGGAGTGGTCAGAGGAAAGTCGTTACAAATCGGCCGGCCTAAACGGAAAAGACATGTACAATGCAGTTGTCGGGACCGATGGGGTATTGCAATGGATAAAACAACGCTGGTGAACATCGACCAGGAGATTGAAGGCCTTGTAGTAGAAGCTCTTAGTCGCAAAAAAATACCGGTCACGGCCCTAGATTGGACCTGGGTGCCCCAATTTGAGGCCGGGCAACTCGTGGTTGTGACTTCCCTGTATGACAGGAAAGGGCCACGAGAAACCTACGGACGCATATTTGCCGCCCTTGAGGCTGCGCGAGTTTACGAGAAGGCCCCCATAAAAGAAGTATTTGTCATAAGCCCCGAAGATCCATTGGCGAAAGAGCTTGTTCGTCAACTGAAAGCCATTACGGAAGGATCGATTCATATTCTTCGAACAAACGGGAACCATAGGTTGAGTTATTCTGTCGTTTTTACCCCCTATTTGGGGACGGGCGGAGCTATTCCTTCCGTTAAATTGCGAAGCGAGGAAGAGTTGCGTTCGTTTCTTGAGAAACGCCTAGCCATCCAGCCTTTTGCTATCGACGATGCTTTAAATCGGCTCGCTTTGAAGGGCAGCGTCTCTATTCCGAACGTGCAAGTCAATCACAGACAGATCAAAAAGCTCGGACTCGCAGCGTAGTGCCCTAACAGCTTTGAACACACACCTTCTCGCTAAATAATTCGCCAGGCCAAACATCGTGGGACAATTGAACGAGATTGGTGGGCGATAAAGGATTTGAACCTTTGACCTCTCGCGTGTGAGGCGAGCGCTCTAACCGCTGAGCTAATCGCCCGTCTATTAACGGGTACCCTTTGCAGGGAAACATTGCTGCAATCGGCCGCAACGCTCGAGCAACAACGCTCATCTATTTAAGCAGGAACACCTGGGGTTTTCAACCGATGCCGATTGCAACCTCTCACGTGGTCTCACAACTGCAGCGCTCCATTGCCCGTGTGATTTTCGGGAAGGAAGACGTCATCCAGCTTTCCCTGATCACTCTGCTCGCGCGCGGCCACCTGTTGATTGAAGACGTCCCCGGCACCGGGAAAACCACTCTGGCGCAGGCTCTGGCCAAATCTTTCCACTGCACCTTCCAGCGCATTCAATTCACTTCCGACCTGCTGCCTAGCGACGTGCTCGGCGTGAGCGTCTACAATCCCGAAACGCGCGAATTTGAATTTCGACACGGCCCGATTTTTGCGAACGTTGTGCTCGCCGACGAAATCAACCGCACAACGCCGCGCACGCAATCCGCGCTGCTGGAGGCGATGAATGAAGCGCAGGTGACCGTGGACGGCCGCACGCTCACACTGCCGCAACCATTCCTGGTGATCGCCACGCAGAATCCAGTGGAACACCACGGCACTTACCCCTTGCCCGAATCGCAACTCGATCGTTTCCTGATGCGCATCAAGATGGGGTATCCCTCGCACGAAACGGAGAAAGAAATTCTGCGCAACCGCGCGACAGACGATCCGATCGAAACACTGGAGCCGGTTGCCGACGTCGCCGACGTCATGACCATGCAACAGGCGGTGACCCGGGTGAAGGTGGATTCAAGTCTGCACGATTACGCCCTGGAGATTGTGAACCGCACGCGAAAATCCGACCAATTGGCTCTGGGAGTCAGCCCTCGCGGCACCCTGATGCTGCAGCGCGCGGCGCAGGCGCGCGCATTTCTGGAAGGGCGCGACTTCTGCCTGCCCGACGATTTCAAGCAACTGGCTGTGGCCGTCCTTTCGCACCGCGTGGTGGCCAGCGCGCGCCACGCTTCCCTGCAAAAGAAATCGGAAACCACCGAAAATGTGTTGCGGGAGATAGTGGAGTCCGTCCGCGTACCGCTCTGAAGTGAGAACGACGCTCGCTCGCCGTTGCTCTTGGAATTATAGAAATGTCTTCGCTTACTTCCACCGTCAACGCCCTCCTCGCCAAATCCGACCGCCCGGCCGTGCGCGCTTTTTTTCTTTCCATGGCCGCCCTGACAATTGCGCTGATTCTGGCGCTCTATTCCGGCGCGGCTGCGCAACTCGGCAATCTGTTTCTCGCCAGCGCCTCAGCCCTCGCCGCGCTGGTCGTCGCCGGATGGGTGGCGGTTACGCTGGTACCAACGTTGGCGAAACGCACGCCGCTGCGGTGGCTCGGCTACCGGATGGAATATCGCATCACGCGCGACGGTTGGATTTATATTCTCGGCATCGTGCTTGTGGCGCTCGCCGCCATCAACACAGGCAACAACTTATTGTTCCTGATTCTTGCCAGCCTGATCTCGAGCATTCTGATGTCCGGCATATTGTCGTCCATCACGCTTGCCGGAGTGGAATTGAAGCTGCATCTTCCGGAGCATATTTTCGCCGGGCAGTCCGTGCGCGCTTCCGTGGAATTGCGTAACGAGAAACTGACCCTGCCGTCGTTCTCTCTGCGTGTCGAAGCGGCCAAAACAAGAAATCAGCCCGCTGCGGCAATGCTCGAAACCCCGGTCTACTTTCCCTATTTGCCCCGGCAGCAAGCCGTGAAACAGAATGTTCCGCTGCTTTTTCCCCAGCGTGGCGTGTACCGGCAAGAGGCCTTCAAGATCGTCACGCGCTTCCCTTTCGGATTTCTGCAAAAGGCGCGGCGCATGGATCTGGCCACCGAGGCGCTCGTGTATCCCGCGGTGGCCGCCTCTTCGGAATTCCTGGAAGTTCTGCCCGGCCTTCAAGGGGCGATGGAAAGCAACGCAAAGGGCCGAGGACAGGACCTATACGCCTTGCGCGGCTATCTGCCGGACGACAGCGTGCGCCATGTGCACTGGAAGGCCTCCGCGCGGTTCGGAGCGTTGATGGTCCGGGAGTTCGCGCGCGAAGATGATTGCCGGGTGCTGCTGGTATTTGATCCGCAGAGCCCCGCGGCGATTGCGGCATCTCCATCGAGCGAGAAAGAAAGCTTTGAGCGAGCCGTGACTTTCTGCGCGGCGCTGGCCTGGAATTTTCACGAGCGCAACGCCTTGCTGGAATTTCGCAGTGTCGAAGCTTCCACGCCTTCCGTGCCGGCGTCGGAGAATATTTTCACGATTCTACGCCACCTGGCGCTGGTGCAGCCGATTGCGCCAAACTCGCGTCCGGAACTTCTGAATCAACTCGCGGCTGATCCCAACTCGTTCAAAATTATCGTCACTTCGCAGCCGCGCGGCTCGATTCCCTCGGAATTGTGGAACACATCCTACATCGTGTTCGCAAGCGATCTCTCCGCCTAATCTCTCCAGTAGCGGCCACCTTCAGGTGGCCAATCTCTTTTGAACTAGATATCTCATACCGCGCCCCGCAATCCCGTGAATCCTGTGCGAAACTTGATCGACCATGCTCACTGGCGCGGCGCTCTCTCGCTTCCGGAAAAACCTGCTTACTTGGTTTGCGGAGTTTCAACGCGACTTGCCCTGGCGGCGGACGCGCGATCCCTACCGCATCTGGCTTTCCGAAATCATGCTGCAACAGACACGCGTCGCGGCCGCCATTCCCTACTACGAACGTTTCCTGGAGCGGTTTCCAAGTGTCGAAGCACTTGCCCGCGCGCCGCAAGAGGAAGTGCTCCGGCTCTGGTCGGGACTCGGCTATTACTCGCGAGCGCGCAACCTCCAAAAAGCAGCACAAGAGATCGTAGCCAAGCACAATAGTGTTTTCCCAAGCGAGCTGGCCGAAGCACTGGCACTGCCCGGCATCGGCGCGTACACCGCGGCGGCAATCCTCAGCATTGTCTTCCAGAAAAAACATGCAGTCTTGGACGGAAACGTTGCGCGCGTAATAGCTCGGCTGAACGCGGTGCGGGGCGATCTGCGCACGAACGGAACATGGCAAAAGCTTCAGGAGAGCGCAGATCGGCTGCTGGATGAAGAATCGCCAGGCGACTGGAATCAGGCGATGATGGAATTGGGAGCGACTCTCTGCACGCCGCGTTCGCCGCAATGCCTGCTCTGCCCGGTCAACGAATTTTGCGAAGCCCGCAAACAGGGCCTGGCTGAAGTCATTCCAGAGAAGCGCACCAAGCGGAATACGGTAGAAATCACGCTGGCATCGCTGGTGCTGGTGGATGCGCGTGGGATGACGCTGCTGCTGGCGCCGCCGAAATCCGCCGCACGATCCGCCGCGCCAGACGACGTCCCCACGCTGGTTTCGCGAATGTGGCATTTCCCCACGGTTTCCGTGCCACGGGGCCGGGCCGCCGCGGCGCTCAAGAAATTCGCGGCAGAGTCGCTCCTCGGCGGCGGAAGATTTCGAGCAGACTTTTTCCCGCTTAAGACTGTGCGCCATGCGGTGACGTATCGTTCGATTACGATTCTTTCCTTCCGGGTGAAAGTGAAAAAACTGCCACGAGTTGCCGGTGCAAAGGCGCTTCCGCTTGCGGACCTCTCCACGTTGGCCATTTCCAATCTGACGCGCAAAGTAGCTCGCGCCGCCCTGGCGTCAAAATAAGAACTTCTCTTTATCCTTAAGCGCCCGCGAAATCGTGCACCTCCTCCCAGGTGTTATTCTGAAGTCTCAACCGATGGCCTCCTCCGTCACCACCCCGGCGCAGCCACTTCCCGCGGAGCAATACTTCCGCGCGGCCGTATTTTTTCTGGTATTGACGTCGACGCTCACGCTGGTGAGCACGGGAAAACTCGACCTCGTGACTACTTTGATGGCACCCCTGGCGATTCTTTACAAAGGATTCCGCTGGTGGCGCGGCCATGGCGCCGAGTTGAAACAAACCACCGCGACGCGACTCGTCCTCGCCTACGTCATTCTCTTTCCGATCGATGCGCTTTTCATCTCGCGCAACCTGGCCAGCGGCGCATCAAACAGCGCTCTCTACGCGGCATTGCTCGCCGCGGTGCATTATCTCCTGTTTGTCACCGTGCTGCGGCTGTACAGCGCCGCCACCGACCGAGACGCCATCTTCCTGGCCATGCTTTCGTTCGCGGCAATTCTCGCCTCCGCTATTTTCACGGTGGACCCAAATTTCTTTTTCCTCTTTGCCGTTTACCTGTTGTTCGGAGTGGCCACGTTCTTAAGCCTGGAAATCCGCCGCGGAGCGCGGGGAGCGGTCTTTCCGCCCATTCACGCGGGGCCTCCCCGGGAGCAGCGGTTCTACCGCGCGATGTCGTTCGCGGCGGTGAGCGTCACGGTTGGTGCGATCTTTTTCGGCTCCATGCTCTTTTTCTTCTTCCCGCGGTTCAGCGCCGGTTATTTCGCGCGGACCGGCTTCCAGACCTCTCTGATGACGGGGTTCACGGACAGCGTGGAACTCGGGCGCATCGGCGAGATCAAAAGAGACACCTCCGTGGTGATGCGGGTGAAAACCGGAACTCCGGTGAGCTATCCGCTGCTACGCTGGCGCGGAATCGCGCTTTCGACGTTTGACGGAAGACGCTGGTACTCGGAAGAAAAGGTGCGTTATTTGCATTTCGAGGGGCAGGATAACTGGATTCCTCTCGGTTCACCGCTAGATGTGAAGGTGCCGGTCGTCGCGGAACTCCAGTTTATCGTCCAGCTTCAGCCGCTCGCGAGCGACGCACTGTTCGCGCCCGCGCAGGTGATGAAATTGCGGGGGAATTTCTCGAGTGACGCGGGCACCTACTATCGATCGGCGCGGCCCAGCACTCTGGGGATGGATTCGGCGGGCGCCGTTTACAACCCTGCGCGCAATTACGCGCAGCTTAGGTATGAAGGAGTTTCGCTGCTGCCAGAGGCGCGCCCTGCAAAAGCGCGAACAGGGGGCACGGAATATCCGGGTGACATCCAAAAACTGTATCTGCAACTGCCGGAGAAGCTGGATCCCCGCATCCCGCAGTTGGCACAGAAAATCACAGCGACGGCCGACAATCCCTACGACAAATCGGTCGTCCTCGAAAGTTATCTCCGGCGGAATTTCGGCTACACGCTGAACCTCGCCGGAAAACCCGGCCCGGATCCGCTTGCGCAGTTTCTCTTTGTGACCAAGGCCGGGCACTGCGAATATTTCGCCTCGGCGATGGCGGTGATGCTCCGGACGCTGGGGATCCCTTCCCGCGAAGTGAATGGCTTCCTGCCCGGCGAGTTCAATGACCTCGCCGGAGACTACATCGTCCGCGCAAGCGATGCGCACAGCTGGGTGGAAGCGTACTTTCCGGGCAGCGGGTGGATTACTTTCGACCCAACGCCCCCGGCCGCTGGTTTCGAAGGCGGTCTCTTTTCGCGGCTTAATCTCTACCTGGACTGGATGCAGTTGAACTGGAATGAATGGGTGGTCAACTACGATTTTGCGCACCAGATGTTGATGGCGAAGAACGTCCGGCAGAATTCCACGGACTATTCCGAGTCCCTGCGGCGCTGGTTCCGGCGCACCCAAGAGCGCGGAATGGCGGGGCTCACCGAGTGGCAGCGGCGACACACCTACCTGAGCTTGGTCTTTCCGGTGGCGCTAGTGTTTCTGCTGGTCGTGCTTCGTTTCGACTGGATTCGCTCCTTTGCCCGCTGGCTGACCCTTGCGTTACAGATGAGGCAGCCGACGTCGCTCAGAAATAATCCCCAACTCGCTTCTCGGCTATACGCGGAGATGTTGCGGGTGCTCGAGAAGCGCGGCTACACCCGGGCGGAAACCCAAACGCCTGGAGAGTTTGCGGCGACGCTTCCCCCGCGGCCCAACCTCCGCTCCGCAGTCGGCGAGTTCACCTCGCTCTATGCCGAGGCGCGCTTCGGGGGAGCAATTTGCGACGCCTTCCGCCTGCGGGCCCTCCTCGAGCAGATCCGTTCCTCCGCGCACGCTGACTAAACGGTCCCAACCCGATTGACTTCCTCGCTCATTTTGATCCTTACCGCAGCTCCTACAACGAGAGCGGCGAATAGGCGGGCGTGCTAAAATAAAGGATTGGCGTAAAGGCGCTATTCCTACTGTATGCGTAAAGTTGGTTTCATCTCGCTCGGATGCCCCAAAAACCTCGTGGATAGCGAGGTCATGATGGGCATTCTCGCGCGCGAGGGCTACGAACTGACGCCGCGCGCTGATGACGCTGAAATTCTGGTCGTCAATACGTGCAGCTTCATCGAGCCCGCTCAAAAAGAATCTGTGGACGCGATCCTGGAAATGGCGGAACACAAGAAGTTCGGCTCCGCAAAAAAGCTCATCGTGGCCGGCTGCCTGGTGGAACGATATCGCGACCAGATCCTGGAACAGATTCCAGAGGTAGATGCTGTCGTCGGAACCGGCGAAGTCGAGCGCATCATCGAAGCGGTCGAAGGCGACCTCAAGGTTCTCCCCGCGCAACCCCCGGCGTTTCTTTACCACGATTTAACACCGCGGATCGTTACCACGCCAAAGCATCAGGCATACATCAAGATCGCTGAAGGCTGCGATCATCCGTGCACCTTCTGCATCATTCCGCAACTCCGCGGCGCGTTCCGCAGCCGCAGGTTTGAATCGGTGGTGCGCGAAGCGGAGAACCTCGCCGCATCGGGCGCGCGCGAAGTCACTCTGATCGGACAAGACACAACTTCCTATGGCGAAGACCTCGGCCTGCGAAACGGCCTCGCGCAACTGTTGGAACGCCTCGCGCAGGTGGAAGACCTGTTGTGGGTGCGTTTTCTCTATGCTTATCCGAACCGCGTAACCCAAAAAATGCTCGAGACCCTTGCGGCACACGAGCGGCTGGCGAAGTACATTGATATGCCGCTGCAACATGCGAGCCGCAACGTGCTGGCGCGGATGAAGCGCGGGTCGCACGGTGATGCATTCTTGAAGCTGTTGGAACGGATGCGCGCGACGATTCCCGGCGTCGCGCTGCGCACCAGCTTTATCGTGGGCTTTCCCGGTGAAACCGACGCGGACTTCCAGGAACTTTACGATTTTGTTGCCGCGGCAAAGCTCGACTGGATGGGCGTGTTCGAGTATTCGGACGTGGACAACGCCAAAAGTTTCCCGCTGGACGGCAAGGTGGACGCCGAAACAATCAACGACCGCCGCAACCGCTTGATGGCCCTGCAAAAGAAAATTTCCCGCGAAAATCTGCGCAAGCGGAAAGGCCGGACGGAAACCGCCCTGATGGAAGGCCCTTCGAAAGATAACCCCCTGATCTGGGAAGCCCGCCTGGAATCGATGGCCCCGGATATTGATGGAAAGCTGTACCTGACGGACATTGAGCTGCCGAGCGGGGAAATAGCGGAGTCAGGCGATGTCGTGAAGGTGGAGATCACGAAGACCGACGCGTATGACCTGATCGGCCGTGTCGTCGAGATTCAGTCGCGAAGGGCGATCCGTGAGATGGCGCTGAGCAAGACGGAAATTGCGCCAGAGAAATTGACGCGGATTGCCACCGGAGCGGCTTTGCGGGTGATCGGCTAGTTCGCACTGCGGATGAAAAACTTGAGGCTGAAGCGATTTCATAAATGGTTTTCAGGGGGTCGGAGCTTTAGCTCCGACATTTGCCTTGAATAACCGGGCTTTAGCCCCTGAGGACACTCCCCGCTCATCCGAACTCGAATTACGAGATATATTCCAGTGTGAAAGCCGGCGCTTGTCGGAATTCCTTCCAGGATGGTAAAACAGTTTCTTCGAAATGAAGCACCGCTGCCCGATTTGCAAGAAGCCTACTGACTCCGCCACGGACGCGGACTTTCCGTTCTGCTCCGATCGCTGCAGGTTGATGGACCTGGGCGCGTGGGCGGCGGAGAAGTATGTCGTGTCCGACCCCATCTTCGACGAAGAGGATATCCCCGAGGTTGATCGCCGCGCGCTGCGGGAAGACGGACACGATAACGATGACACCATCCACTGATCCGGCCGCGAGCATCTCCCCAGCCGCAAAGCCGCGCTTCGCTTACGCGGTCGCCACCGTTCTCGGCACGGGCTACCTCAAGCCTGGCCCCGGCACCTGGGGTTCGTTCGTCGGCCTACTAATCGCTGTAATCTCTCACCCTTTCGCCTGGTTCTACGTCCTTAACGCGACCTTGGGCGTCGGACTTGGAATCGACCTTCCCTTTCACTCGGGGGCGCTCGGAATTGCCGTCGTCCTCATTCCTTCCATTGCTGTCTGGCTTTTCCTAGCGTTGCTTGGGGTTCAGACCGGCAGACAAGTTGCCGAATTTGCGGGAGTGAAAGATCCGCAATACGTGGTGATCGACGAGGTTTCAGGCGTGCATCTCACACTTATCCTGAGCCTGGCCCCGGTAGCGCCGATCCTCTTTCTGAGGCCTGAGGATGCCGTGACCTTCGCGCTTTACACTGGCATGAGTATCCTCAACTGGAAATTCCTGCTCGCCGGTTTTCTGCTTTTCCGGCTTTTCGACATCGCCAAGCCCTTCCCCTGTCGCCGCCTTGAAAAGTTGCCCGGCGGTTGGGGCATCATGGCCGATGACTGGATGGCCGGGGTCTACGCTGCCATTTGCTTGCGTCTCGCGTTACACTTTCATTGGCTATGAATCTTGGGCAACGGCAATGAAATTCGGGTTTGGCACCACACCGGAAAAGAACGGCATCCCTCACATTGAGCGCATTGCGCCCACGGCTGCAATTCCCGGTGGCGAAATCGCGATCTACGGCAGCGGATTCACCTCGCGGCACGGCGGCCGCCCGCTGGTCCGCTTTGGCGAAGCTGAGGCTTCGCTTTCCCTGGCGAGCAGCAACCGCCTGATTGCGCGCGTACCGGAAAACGCCAACGGCAGCACCATCCAGATAGTGAATGCGCAAAGCGAAAGCCAGCCGTTCCCGGTGGCCATCGGATTCCAGATCGCCGACAACCTGCACCCGGTCTGCAATCCGGCGGTGGATTCCGAGGGAAATATCTATGTCACCTTCAGCGGACCTCGTGGCCAGCGCGTGCCGGTGTCGCTGTACAAGATCAACTCCAGCTATGCCGTCAAGCCGTTCGTCACGTCGCTGGTGAATCCCACCGGCCTGGCGCTCGGCGCAAATGGCGATCTATTCGTTTCCTGCCGCCATGACGGCACGATCTATCGCGTCACACCCGACGGCCGCAGCGAACAATGGATCGAAGGCATGGGGATCGCCACTGGCCTCGCCTTTGATTCGAAAGGCAATCTGTTTGTCGGCGATCGCAGCGGCACAATTTTCAAGATCAGCCGGGAGCGCGAGATTTTTGTGTTCGCCACGCTCGAACCTTCCGTCGCCGCCTATCACCTCGCATTCCATCCAAGCGGCGAATTGTACGTGAGCGGGCCCACGACCTCCAGCTACGACCGCGTCTATCGCATCACGCAAAATGGCGAAGTGCATGTGTTCTATCGCGGGCTGGGCCGGCCGCAGGGCCTCGCGTTCGACCAGGATGGCAATCTCTTCGTGGTCGCCTCGTTCGGCGGGCGACGTGGGATTGTGCGCATCTCGCCGCAGGGCCACGCCGAGCATTTCCTGAGCGGTTCGGCGCTAGTGGGCCTGGCGCTCCTTCCGAGCGGGCGCGGAATTCTCGCGGCCAACAGTTCCCTGTTTACGATCGACTGGAACGTCCGCGGCTTACCTCTGCACGGTTAATCTCCAGTATTCGAATCGCGTCGGGCCCGGCCGCTCCGCCGGGTGAGCTACAATATTCTCCATGAAAGCCGAAATCATCGCCGTTGGATCGGAACTCCTGACACCAGACCGGGTGGACACCAACTCGCTCTTTGTCACCGAAGAGTTGAACAAGCTGGGCATTGAAGTTTTGCGTAAGACGATCGTCGGCGACAATCGCGACTTGCTCGCGGAGGCATTTCGCGATGCGCTGAATCGCGTCCCCGTTGTGATTGCTAGCGGCGGTCTGGGACCTACGGAAGACGACCTGACGCGCGAAACAGTCGCAGAACTTCTGGGCCGCCGCCTGCAGCGAAATGAAGACGTGGTTCGCGCAATTGAGGCGAGATTCCGCAGCTTCAAGCGCGACATGCCGGCCGTGAATCTCCGCCAGGCCATGGTGCCGGAAGGCGCGGAAGTCCTGGAAAATCCGCGTGGCACCGCTCCGGGTTTGTGGATCGAGGACAAAGGCCGCATGGTGGCGCTGCTGCCAGGGCCACCGCTCGAACTGAAACCGCTTTTTCTCGAACAGGTGCTGCCGCGCTTGCGGCGCCGCGTTTCGGGCGTGCGCATGTTTCACCGCGAACTTCGCGTGACTGGACTCGGCGAATCCCATGTCGAGGAGCGCATCCGCCCTATTTACACGCGCTATCCTCACGTGAACACCACAATTCTCGCCGCGCCCGGTGAGATCCAGATCCACTTGCGCATCTGGACCGACGACGCGACCCAAGCCGAAACGATCCTGGACGAGATTGTGCGCAGCTTCGAGCTCGCTTTGGGAGACCGCATTTTCACGCACAAGGGTGTACCGCTCGAGGATGTCGTAGCGGAACTCCTGACCACCAACCGCGCCACGATTTCGACCGCGGAAAGCTGCACCGGCGGCCTGCTCGCCGAACGCCTCACTCGAATCCCGGGGAGCTCAACGTATTTTCTGGGCGGCGTGGTTTCTTACAGCAACGAACGGAAAACAGTGTGGACGGAAGTACCGGCGGAACTCATCGCCTCCAAGGGCGCTGTGAGCGCGGAAGTGGCGGTTGCGCTGGCCGAGGGCATTCGCCGCAGCGTTGGCAGCACATTTGGAGTCGGCATCACCGGAATCGCTGGGCCGGGCGGCGGCAGCGAGGAAAAGCCGGTAGGCACGGTGCATATTGCGCTCGCAACTCCTACGGGGACAAAGGAGAGGTTGGTGCATCTCCCCGGTGACCGGGAAATGATCCGTTTCTACGCTTCGCAACTTGCGCTCGACATGGTCCGCGTGCACTACCTCTTCGACGGCAAGCCGCAACCCCGCCGCGTCAACCCGGCAAGCTGAAGCAGGTTACCTTCGTGCGTCTTTTCATTGCCATCGAAATTCAGCAAACCATCCGAACCACCTTTGCTTCTCTCCTGAAAGAATTCCGCGCCATTGCTCCGCAGGTGAAGTGGGTTCGCGCCGAGAATTTGCACGTCACGCTGAAATTTCTTGGGGAAACAGAATCCGCGAAATTGAGCCCATTGCAAAACGTGCTTTCCGCCGTTCGCTCCATCGAGCCGGTAAATCTTGAATTTCGCGGCCTCGGCTTTTTCCCGCATGAGAAACGCCCTCGCGTCTTCTGGGCCGGGATGGAGGCGTCAGTGAATTTGAAACCGCTTGCCGCTGACATTGATCAAGCCGTGCATCGCCTCGGTTTCCCCTTGGAAGAACGTCCCTTCACACCGCACCTGACCCTCGCGAGGTTTCAGCCTCCGGGCATCCCGCCAAAACTGCTGCAGGCGATTAAAGAAAAGAGTGCACAGACATTCGGCTGCCTGCTCACGCGAGAGATTCATCTCATCGAAAGCAAGCTCAAACCCACCGGAGCGGAGTACACTACCGTGCAAACGTTCCGCTTCGCAACGGAGGCTTAGCGCTGCATGTCGTTTTTGACGCCGACCACTTCCCTTCTCCTGGCCGCCGCGTATTTTCTCGGCTCGATTCCGTTTGGCCTGCTTCTCGCAAAATTTGTTGCCGGAAGTGACATCCGGAAATCGGGCAGCGGAAATATTGGCGCCACCAACGTCGCACGCGTCGCGGGACCCGCAGCGGGAATCCTGACTCTGGTGCTCGACGTCGCCAAAGGAGCGGCCGCCGTCTGGCTTGCCGGGCGCTTCACGGACCAGAGTTCGACAGCTATGACGCTCGCAGCCGTGGCCGCATTGATTGGCCACTGCTTTCCGGTATGGCTGAAATTCAAGGGCGGCAAGGGTGTCGCCCCCGCGCTCGGTGTGTTCCTGATGCTCGCGCCACTAGCCGCTCTTGGCGCACTCTTGGTATTTATTCTGGTCAGCGTGGCGTGGCGCTATGTTTCCCTCGGCTCTGTATCCGCAGCCGCGGCGATGCCGCTCCTGATGTACTTTTTATGGGCGCCTGGCCACGCGCCGCCACTCGCGGTCGACTTCGGCACCCTTTTCGCCTCCGCGCTGGTAATTTTCAAACACGACGCCAACCTGCAGCGCCTCGCAGACGGCACCGAACCCAAATTCTCCTTCGGAAAATCGAAGGGAGACCCTGCGTGAGCCGCGTCGCAATTCTCGGCGGCGGAAGTTGGGGCACCGGCCTTGCCGTCGTGCTGTCGAGCAGCCGGCGAAAGCACGATGTACGTCTTTGGGTTCGCAGCTCTTCGTTGGCGGAATCCATCGAAAGGGAACGCGAAAACAAGGCGTACCTACCCGGTGTCTCCGTCCCGCCCTGCATAAGAGCCTCCACGAAACTTGAGGAAGTCCTGCACGAAGCGCAGATCGTCGTGGGCGCAGTTCCCTCGGCCCACACGCGCAGTATTTTTGCGCTGGCGCTTCCGGATCTTTCGCGCGACGCGGTCTTCGTCAGCGCCACGAAGGGGCTGGAACCCGCAACGCACCTGCGCATTAGCGAGGTCATCTCACAAGTCATCAACACGCGTTTCGTCCCCAGCGTAGCGGTGCTTTCCGGCCCATCCTTTGCCATGGAGGCCGCTCAGGGCCATCCGACGGCAGTGGTGCTCGCTTCGCAAGATACTGCCCTCGGCGCCTTCTTACAGGAAGAATTTTCCGGCCCGACGTTTCGCCTCTATACCAATGACGACGTCCTGGGAGTGGAATTGGCCGGAGCCATGAAAAACGTAATGGCCATTGCCGCAGGCGCATGCCAGGGGCTGCGCCTCGGAGCAAACTCACTGGCCGCACTGATCACCCGCGGACTGGCGGAAATGACGCGCCTCGCCGTGGCTCTGGGCGGAAAACCCGAAACGCTGAGCGGCCTGGCGGGAATGGGCGACCTGATCCTCACGTGCTACGGCAGCCAAAGCCGCAACCGCCGTGTAGGATTCGAATTGGGCCAGGGTCGCTCGCTGGCGGAAATCCTCTCAGGCATGACCATGGTCGCCGAAGGAGTGGGCACAACAGCAGCCCTACTGGCACTGGCAAAGGAAAACCGTATCGAACTCCCAATCACGCAGCAGGTTCACAGCATCCTGCACCTGGGAAATTCCCCGCGCGAAGCAATCCGCGCGATTATGGAAAGACCGCTGAGAAGAGAGTAGCTCCTCGTCAAAAAATGGCATTTGACACTCATCCGAATGCACTCACCCTAGTCACGGGGGGTGGCCCGGATAACTTCTCAGCACAACATGGGTGGGGACGACAACGAGCCTCTTGACATGAGTTTCCCTAAGCGTAGCTGTTCGACGCGGGGGATGGAGTTAATGGCAGCTGGGGTCGTCGGCAAAGGCGCCGCTGACGAGCATAGAATTCAGAAACCGGCCGCAACTCTGGATTTTGGCCAGCGCCGGGTCGTTCTGCAAGGCGTTTGGATCTGCGGTCATGGCGCCATTGAATACCAGGCGCGCGGCGAATACACTGTCCGCCCAACTCGCCAGTTTGTCGGCTTCATTCTGGAGTAGTTGGAGAGCGCGCTGGTCGTCCTCCGTGGTCGCCGCTACTTCCGCCTGCCGGAGACCCGTCATCACTCGACCCTGATGGTCCTGAGCCAAAGTGTCGCTGACCGCCAATCCATAAGTGATCATTGCCCGGATAGCTCCCCGCCACTCTCTCATTTCCGCCAAGTTGGCGATCGCCGCGGAGGCAAAGTCGCGCGAGAGCCCTTGTGGTGGTTGAACGGGCGGACGAGCATCGGCGGGCGGAGCATTGGCGGGAGCATCGTCGAGAGCATCATCGGGACCACCATCAGCGTGAGGAGCATCAGTGGGAGGAGCATCGATGAGAGGCGCATCGGCGGGACGAGCATCGGACGGACGAACGCCGGCGGGACGTGCATCGGCGGGAGCGGCGCTGGCCGTGGCGTCTGAGTCCGAGGGAGCTATTGGTATTTTCAGTACGACCCGATGGCGCTCGATGGTGACGACGGCGTCAAAGATCTCGACCAATGTTTCAATATCGACGTAGGAGCGGCCATCGATTTGCCGGACTACCGGTCCGGCACTCTTCCCATTCACGACGAGGATTTTATTGGGTACGCTTTGCGCGAAGAGGGCTCCCGCGAGCGCTAGAGCAAATCCCAGCGGCAGGAAGAATCGAAAATTGCCATGTTTGTTCATCATGCGCGATTCACCAGCATTTCAGCCTTAACTTCCGAAGCGACTGGCATTATACACCCCGCTTTTTATCGAGGCGTCGGTAACACTTCCGCTGTCGGCACCGTTTCTGAGAGACCAGGAATCGGGTTCGCTCAGGGTAAGCGGGAGGAAAAATCAGGAAAGGGCGCACAGCCAGGAACGGCTGTGCCACAGGTCGAGGAACGGATCAGGGGGCGGAGGTTAGGGAGAGGTAGCGGACGTCGTGGAGTTCGCCGAGGCCGCAGCGGAAGGCGTTGCGGTGGAGGCCTTCTTCGTGGAAGCCAAGTTTCTTTGCGAGGAGAAAGCTGTTGTGGTTTGCGGGGAGAATGCGGAGGAAGATGCGGCGGAAGTTCAACTGCTGGAGCGTTAAGCGCAGGATCGCGTTTATGCTTTCACCAGCGTAGCCCTGGCGTTGCCAGGAAGCGCCGATGAAATAGCCGAGTTCGGCGGAAGGAATTTCCCAGTCGATGTTTTTCACTTGGATCTGGCCGATCTGTGGCTGCGCGCCTTGGCGCCAAATGCCGTAGCAGAAGGTTTTGCCGGCGGTCCACTGCGCGGATTTTTCCTGGAGGAAGGAGCTTGCGCCGTCAGAGTCGCGCAAGCTGGCGAGTTGCACGAACTCGCGGATCAGCTGGTCGCGATTGTGGTGGACGAGTTCGAGGAGGCCCGGGGCGTCTTCGGATGTATAGCGGCGGAGGATGAGGCGATCGGATTCGAGGAGTGCGGGGAAGCGGAGCATTGGCCGATGATTATTTTTCCATAGTTGGGAGTGGTTGCGAAAGCTGAAGAGGGCGGCATAAAGCCGCCCCTACGAGGAAGGATCAAGCGATAGACACACCCGCCAAGGCAGGTAACCGTTTCATACCTTCGATACACCGGTAAATTATGGCCAGGAGTGACTTAAACCGGGACTATCCAGGAACGACAATCCGCAAGCGGCGTTAACGTTTGCAACTGTCGCTCACCATCTTCAAATTCGTTACCTTCATATGTCCATGTTCGGTGGATTCCTTATCCATATCGTGTTCTTTTGCCTCGGACTTCACATCTTCCTTCGCGCCGTGCATTTCCGCATTCGAAACCACGCCGGTGATCGTGACTGTATGGCCGACGTGATTGCTCAGCTTGTGGCCGTTGCTCTTGAGTTCCCAAGTGCTGCCCTTCGCCGTAGTAAGTCTGTACTCGTTGGCGTCGTCGCCTTTTTGCAGGCAGCCCGTGAGCGTCCGTGTTTTATTGTGAGTGGCACTGGGTGTGTCCTGCGCCGCGGCCCGGCCAGCTGTGCCAGCAAGCAGGAGCAACGTAAGAAATGCCATCGCGACCTTTATTTTCATCGATTACCTCCGAAGATTCGATTTGAGAATTGGAATAGGAGACCAGGACTTCTGTTCATTGACCCCGCTTATTTGAGAATCCGTAGATTCATCTGTATAGCAGGGACCCGCCTCCCAACCAAATAGAGGCTATTGCCAACGAAGGCGAGTGTCTGTGCTGTTGTGAACACCATTGGTTCGGCCCTCCCCCCGCGGCCCGGCCCCTACAAAGACGCCGAGCGTGGGAGATCTCGGGCAATGGCGAGGGGGACCGAGAGTTCCAGTTCGGTGCCAGCGCCGCGTTTGCTCCAGATGCGGAGGTGGGCGCCGATGTTTGCAGCCCGTTCGCGCATGACTGTCAGGCCCCAGTGGGATTTGCGGCCGGAGTGAAGGAGTTGGGGGGCAATGCCGATGCCGTTATCTCGGACGACTACGCGGAGTTTGCGGGGTAGATACTCGATCTCAATTTCGATCCTCTTCGCTTCGGAATGGCGCAGAGAATTGAGCAGTGCTTCCCGTGTTATCAGGTAGGCTTGCTCCAGAACGCTTCCATCTAATTGTTTTGGCCGACCCATTATCACAATTCGTACCCGGGCGCGATCAGCGGGGGTGAGTTCATCAAAGAAATCGGAAAGCGCCTGATCGAGAGTTGTAGGTGGGACATCGGCTGAGCGAAGTCCTTGGAGGACGGCACGGCCCTCGGCGATTCCCCTCCCCATCAGGTTACGTACACGACTCAGGAGCGGCTTGGCCGGGGAATCAGGTGGCAGACAGCCCTCAGCGAGTTGGAGTTGCATCGAAGCACTGAGGAGTCCCTGCAACAGGGTGTCGTGGAGTTCGCGAGCGATGCGGGTTCGTTCGCGGCGGCGTTCTTCCTGACGAAGAACTTGCTCGCGGGTAGATTCGCGCTGATCGTGACGAATGAAAAAGCCCCGAATGCGTTCTGCTAATTGTGGAATGCCTGCAGTTTCCAGTGCCATGTTCATTCCTCCATGGTTCGTTCCCTGTTCGTTTGCGTGCGTGGTAGGAAATCCTGCGGGGATATTGCTTCAGGAAGGTCGGTGGCGTCTTGGACGAATTTGGTCCGATTTGTACAATCTTGCTGAGTTTTTGCGATCCACGCTTAATCCGGAGGAAACGTTTTCCGGATGGATTTGGGATAACACTTTTAGAATGAAGCAATTACACAGGCAGGAATTCGGGAACTAGCGCTCGAGGCCTCGGGCGAGGCTGGGGGACATGCCGGTGAGTCGGCGGAAGTGGCGGTTGAGGTGGCTCTGGTCAGAGAAGCCGACGGCGAGGGCGATGTGGGAGAGCGGGAGCTGGGTGTCGCGAAGCATCTGCTCGACATGCTCCAGGCGGCGCCGGAGCAGATAGCGGTGCGGCGGGATGCCGAGCGATTGCTGAAAGGCGCGCGCGAAATGGTGCGGGGACAGGCCGGCCATGGTGGACAAGGCGTCGAGGCTGATTTTTTCGCTGATGTGCGACTCGATAAAATCGCAAACGCGGTGCTTCATGGCCGGGGAAAGGCCGCCGCGTTGTGAGTCGGGGGCTTCGGGCATGGGCATGAAGCTGAGCATGCTTAGGCGAGGTTGGGCGTGGACTACGGCTTCGGGCCAGTTGCGGGAGAGATTGGATTTGGGCAGAGGCGGAGTGAGCAGTGCGCGCCAATGGTCGTTGCGGGCTGCGCGGGCGAGGAGGATGGGAATGTCCTGTCCGCCACGCCTGCGGAAAAGGGAGGGATTGTAATCGAAGAGTGCGGAGAGAGGCGTGCCGGCGGCGAGAGTTTTTTCGTCGAGAGCGAACGTCTGGCGGGCGACGCGGTCGGCGCCGATGATGCGCTGGTCGTCGTCGACGGCCAGGAGCAACGCGGAGGAGGTGTCATCCGGCGGCAAAGCAGCGACGATCCATTCATGGCGGAAATGCTCGCGGAAGAGGCGCTCTTCGACAGCGCGCGCGGAGGCGATGGTTGCGGCGAGGGCCAGTTGCTGCGGGCGATCGGGGCCGTCGGTGGCGACGGCGGAGACGTCAAGAACGCCGGCGAGTTTGCCAACGGCGTCGAAAATCGGAGCGCCGGCGCAAGTGAGTTTGCTGTGGCGCGAGCGATAGTGCTGGCCGCAGTGGACGAGCAGGGGACGTTGTTCGGTAATGCAGGTGCCGATGCCGTTGGTGCCTTCGATTTCCTCGGACCAGACGCCGCCGAGCCAGATGCCCCAGCTCTTGAAATCGTCAGCGCGAGATTCGTCGCCGCGATGATGAATCGCGATGCCTGAGCTGTTGCAGAGGAGGACGACGTAGCCTTGCTGGCGCACGATGGCGTAGAGGCGATCGATCTCTTCCCTGGCGTGGGTGATGATGTCGGCTACTGGCTCCTTGGAGGCTTTCAGTTCGTTTTGGGTGACGACGTTTGGGGCGGATTGGTCTTTGGGGTCGACGTGATAGTCGGCCATGCAACGGTGCCAGGAGCTGGAGATTTCGTCGACGGCGGAGAGCGAAGCAGAGATTGTGAGTGCAGGCTCGTTCGACTGGGCGCGGCGGGGCTGTTCCGGATTGGGGCCGTGAGGATGGATGACTTGGGAGGGCACGAGACTCTCCAGAATCCAGTTACGAAACGCCCGTTTTGGCCGTCAGCTGTTGCTTTACCGGCGCGGCGACTTGAGTGACTTGCGTCTCTACAAGTGAGGGGGCCAGTGTAACAGGCACCAAGTAGGGCAACAAGGTAGGTCGCCTGTCAACCAGCGGAGTGAAAAAGCAAGAGCGCGATTGGGGAGAATGGCGTTCCGGGTGCGGAACCTCGGCAACAGATGGAGGTTGCGAACCGACCAGGAAGTCAGAGAAAAATAGGGATTGTCGTTCGCGGAAGGGCCTGAACAACTTCAGCAGGAAAAAACAGGAGGAAAATGGAGCGGCCTATCGGAATCGAACCGACACCTGAACCTTGGCAAGGTTCCGTACTACCACTATACTAAGGCCGCTTGGAACTATAACTTTTATAGCACGCTTCTCCCCGCAACGACAAGGCACTCCCGAAACAGTTGAGAAGAATCAGGCGAATCAGGAAACCTGCGTGACGCGGGCCGACTTGACGATGGGCGAGCGGCGCTGGCGTTCGGCAAAGCGGGTGGCTTTTTCCTTGTTGGTATAAACCCGGCCAAAGGTTTCGCCGTCGGCGTAATTGACGGTGACCAGGAAGTGATGATGTTTTCGGCGGCGATCCTTTCCGAATTCCGACTTACCGTCCCGGACTGATTTTCGGGGACCTTTCGGTGGAGTTGACGATTTAGCCACGGACACCTCTGATTTGAAAGAACCGTAAATGCAACTATCGCAAGAACAAAAACGATTCGCAAGCACAGCCTGCGCGAGCACTGAAAATTATAATCCTAAAAGAAGGGGCTAAGGCAGTGCCGCAGAGGACGAATCGGACCGGCCGCTGAAGAAGGGTAAGAAACCGCGGCTGGCATGGACCAGATATCCGATGCCCCGCAGGCCGCTGCTCTCGCCGGACTCTACTTCACTCCCGTGCCAGGAAAATGTCATGTGAATGCCCGCCAGTTGATCGGATGGCGGCGTGTGGATGGCGAGAAACCCGTTGCCGCCGAAAGCGCTCAGGTTGTGCAGCGCTCCCTGCCCGGGAAGGCCCATGACGAAGTTGGCGGTGGTGACATCGCTCTCGAAGCCGACGAGTTTCACGCGGCCGTGCCAGAACGTGGCGAGCGGGAGACGCACCTGGTCCACGAACGGCGTGTCGTTGCAGTAGAACGCCGACTCCATGCGCTGGATTGCGCTGGGAGACGATGTCCAGAGGGATTTATCGAAGCTGGAGGAATCGGTGCGGGAACGCAGCGAATTGTAACTTTGCGCGCCAGCCGGCATCCAATCAATGTGAAAGTCGTGAGCGCTGGGCACGAGCGCGAAGTCCGTCGATTGGCGAACTGGTTCGATGTGAAGCAGTAACTGCTTCTGGTCCTGATTTCCAGGCAATTCCTGGGCACACAACGGCAAAAACACGATTGAGCAGGAAAGTGCGGCGGGCCTTAGCAGAAGCCTGACCGAGATGCCAATTCGGGGCACTCGCTCCTCCTGAATCCGCAGAAACACCAGATAAAACGCAAGATATCGCAATGCATTGCGGGTGTCCACAACTTCCGAATGAGAGCAGGCACCGGCTTTTTGAGCGACAAGCCCCACTCCCGGAGGCGTATTCCCGGTCAAACGAAGGGAAATTTTGATGTGCTATTCATGAAACATTTCCCGGATTATTGCGTCTTTACTAAGTGGAGAAGGATTATGATGCTTTTAGCACTAGCAGACAGAACGATGCCGAATATGAACAAAAAACCACCGTTGATCGAAGACCTACGCGCGCACTCGCAAGAGCAGATCGCGGAGCTTCGTTTGTTGCTGGAGACGGGATTGACCGGGCGTCCGGACCCGCGCCGCCCCGGCTTCTTTGAGCTCGACGGCGTTGCGAATGTGTATTACGTTTTCCGGTATCCCACGGGACACAAGGTGTTGCTGTTGGCCGCCTGGCAACGGGAAGTTGATCCTGTGGCTGAGATGGTCGCGTACTCCTGCCCTGCCGCGTAACGAAACTCCCCAACTCCTACAATCTGGAAGGTAACAGCCGAGGCCGGTTAGCGCTTGTCCTTATCAAGGTCGAGCGAAACTGAGTTAATGCAGTAGCGCAAACCCGTCGGCCCAGGACCATCTTCAAAAACGTGGCCGAGATGCGCATCGCAGCGGCTGCATTTCACTTCGGTGCGGACCATGCCGTGGGATGTGTCAGTTTCCTCATCGACGGCCTCGTTTTGGAGCGGAGCGGTGAAGCTGGGCCAGCCGCAGCCGGAATGAAATTTTGTTTCGGAACGGAACAGTGGATGACCGCAACAGACGCACTTGTAGGTGCCGGGTGTGTCGGTGGATTCATACTCGCCGGTGAAGGGGGGCTCCGTGCCTTTCTGGCGGGTCACATAATACTGATTCGGGGTGAGTTGTTTTTGCCATTCGCTGTCGGGCTTTTGGAGCTTTTCGGTCATGTATCCCCTTTGTCGGCTATTAACACAGTCTCCATGAGTATCAGATTCGGCGCAATGCCTTGACGTTTCACCCTACCGCCTCAACTATGATAGTACCCCTTCGCCCATAGGGGACTCGTATGCCAGACCAGACCGAGCCCCAATTCGAGGATAAGCGTCGTAGCCGGCGTGCCAAAATTGCAAAACCATTGCGGGTGCGTCCATCGGAGCCGCGCGATGAGCACTTTGAAGATCACCCGGTCAGCGTCAATGCTTCGAAAGAAGGGATTTTCTTTCAGACCCGGCGGAAGGGCTACTATAAAGGAATGAGAGTTTTCGTGACCTTCCCCTTCAGTTCACAGCATGACCCGATGAACTGTGAATATGTGGCGGAGGTGGTTCGAGTGGAGGATCTGCCCAACAATCGCTATGGGGTCGCACTGCATTTGCTAATGACCGTGAATTACAGCGCGGGAGGGCCTCCGGGCCCCGTCAGCCGCGCCTAATATCCATTTTTTGAATCGTTCCGGGGAAATCTTCCGATTGACACTCGCCTTTGCATTCCTGTACTTTTTAACCAGATGACTTTTCGGGCGTATCGACACCATCACCATCACGGCCACCAGCCGCGCCCGTGGAGCCCTGCCTAGAGATTTAGCAACATTCAAGCAGGAAATGCCCCGCCGGCGCTGATCGCGCGGCGGGATTTTTGTTTTTGGGGAGGCTTTTGTGGAGCTGGCATTCGAAAAACAAGGCGGCCTGATACCGGCGATCCTGCAGGATCACGTCAGCAAGGAAGTGCTGATGCTTGGCTACGTGAATCCACACGCGCTTGCAGAGACCTGGAAGAGCGGCGAGGTGCATTTTTTTAGCCGATCGCGCAAGCAGCTTTGGAAGAAAGGGGAGACCAGCGGGCACGTGCTGCGGCTGAAGCAGGCCCTGGTCGATTGCGATGCCGATGCGCTGCTGCTGCTTGTGGAGCCGGTTGGGCCGGGGGTTTGTCATGAGGGTTATCGCTCGTGCTTTTTTCGTGAGTTGAGAGCGGACGGATATGCGCGAATCATCGCGGAAAAGTCCTTTTCGAGCCAGCAGGTTTATGGACGACGGGAGGCAAAATGAGCCTGCTGAAGCTGGGGATTCCGAAGGGGAGTTTGCAGGACGCGACGATTGAACTGATGTCGCGCGCGGGATGGAAGATTGCGCTAAGTTCGCGGAGCTACGTGCCGACGATTGACGATCCGGAGCTGAGCTGCCTGCTGGTGCGGGCGCAGGAGATGGCGCGGTATGTCCAGTCTGGTGCGCTGGAGGCCGGTATCACAGGGCACGATTGGGTGGTGGAAACGCGGGCTGATGTGACGGAGCTTGCAGAGCTTGTTTACGCGAAGCAGCGGCTGGCGCGGGTGAAATGGGTGCTGGCGGTGCCGGAGGATTCGGCGATTCGCGAGCCGAAGGATCTCGAAGGCAAGGTGATCGCCACGGAGGTTGTGGGGATCACGGAAGAATATCTGGCGCGCCATGGGGTGAAGGCGCGCGTGGAATTCTCCTGGGGCGCGACGGAAGTGAAGGTGCCGCAGCTTGCGGATGCGATTGTGGAAGTGACGGAGACTGGATCGTCCCTGCGGGCGAACCGGCTTCGGGTTCTCGATACCGTTTTGGAGTCGGCGACCGTCTTCATCATGAATCGCAAGGCGGCGGCTGATCCTGCGAAGCGCGAAAAAGCGGAAAACCTGGTGCTGATGCTGCAGGGTGCGATTGCCGCGGCTACGCGCGTGGGGTTGATGCTGAATGTGCGGCGGGAAAATCTGGACGCTGTTCTGGCGGCGCTGCCTGCTTTGAAAAATCCGACCATTTCTTCGCTGAGTGATTCGGATTGGGTTGCGGTGAATACCATCATTGAGGAATCGGTTGTGCGGCAGATTCTGCCTCGGTTGAAGGCCGCGAAGGCGCAGGGGATTGTGGAATATCCCTTGAACAAGATTGTGCTGTGATGCGCATCCTGAAACTTACTGCGAAAACGGAAGCGGGGCTGCTGAGGCTCCGACAGACTCACGATCAGGAGGCTTATCGCATCGCTTCTCGGATTGTTTCCGATGTGCAGCGGCGCGGCGATCGTGCTGTTGAAGATTGGACGAAAAAACTGGACGGCATTGATCTCCCCGAGTCTGGACTTTGGATTTCAAAGAAAGAGATGGCGGCCGCGAAGCACCACGTGGACAAACAATTCCTGCGGGCGGTGGAACATGCCGCAAAGAATGTTCGCACGGTCGCGGAGCAGCAACTTCCTCGCGGGTGGAGCTTGCGCGTGGAATCTGGTGTGAGTGTTCGGCAACTCGTTCGGCCCCTTGATTCCATCGGATGTTATATTCCCGGTGGACGGTTTGCGTTGCTCTCGACGATGGTGATGACGGCCGTGCCTTCGCAGGTGGCGGGCGTGCCGCGCATCCTTGTGGTTTGCCCGCATCCAAACGACGCGCTTCTGGCGACCGCGGATTTGCTGGGTATCACTGAATTCGCGAGGATCGGCGGTGCGCAGGCGATTGGGGCGATGGCTTATGGAACGCGGAAGATTGCAGCGGTTGAGAAAATTTGCGGGCCGGGCAATCGGTTTGTCACCGCGGCGAAGCAGATTGTAAGCGTGGATTGCGCGATTGATATGCCCGCCGGACCCACGGAAGTGGTAGTGCTGGCGGACAAGGGCAATCCACGTTGGATTGCGGCGGATCTGCTGGCGCAGGCCGAGCACGCGCCGGATGCGGGGAGTTATCTGGTGACGTCGTCGCTCGCGTTCGCACGGAAAGTGCAGCAAGAGCTGATGGAGCAATTAAAGAAATTGCCAAAAGCGAATCCAGCCCAGAGTTCGATTCGGAAAACGGGAGCAATCCTGGTTGCGCGGTCGATGGAACACGCTTGTGAGTTTGTGAATCGGTTCGCACCGGAACATTTGAGCCTGCCCTCGGATGGAGAAAAACTTCTCGGCAAAATCCGTTCGACCGGGACGATCTTCCTTGGCCCTTTATCTGCTCAGCCGTTTGGAGATTACGCGAGCGGCAGCAATCACGTTTTGCCAACGGGTGGGTGGGCGCGGCGTCGGGGCGGGCTTTCTGTTTCGGACTTTGTGAAGTGCATCAGCGTTCAGAGAATTGACGCGGCAGGAGTTCGCAGCCTGGCGGGAGACGTGGAGCGACTGGCGCATGCTGAGGGACTTGTCGCTCACGCGCGAGCCGTTGAGGTGCGCCGATGAAGGCGCGCTTGCCCGTACGGAAAGCCATCCTCGAGCGCCGGACTTATGAGGCCCCCGCCGAGGGGCGATGGGGGAAAATCCGCCTCGATTTCAATGAGAACACAACGGGCTGCAGTGCGACCGCACTGGCCGCGCTGAGGCGGCTCAGCGGAAAACAGTTGGCGATGTATCCGGAATATCAGGCGCCGACGAAGATTCTGGCGCGTTACTTCGGCGTGAAGCCCAAGGAGTTGGTGCTGACCAATGGCGGAGACGATGCATTGCGTGTTTTTTTTGACACTTTCGTAGAACCGCGGAGCCACATTCTGATTTGCGAGCCGACTTTCCCAATGTATCGCTATTACGCGGAGATTGCCGGCGCGCGCGTGGAAGCACTGCGCTATTCGCGGGAGATGGATTTTCCGTTGGCGGGTGTGCTCAAGGCTCTTCGGAAGCAACCGCGCGTTTTGTTCCTCGCCAATCCAAACAATCCGACCGGCACACTGGTGGACAAAGCGGCAATCGAAAAACTTCTGAAGGCCGCCCGGCGCACGGCCGTTGTTCTCGATGAAGCGTACGCCGATTTTTCGGGCGTGACGGGCGTTCCGTGGATCCGCCGACATCCGAATCTCTTCATCGCCAAGACATTTTCGAAAGCCGCGGGACTCGCCGGGCTGCGTTTGGGAGCGGTGATTGCGCAGCGCGATTCTCTCGCACTGGTGCGAAGGGCCTTGCCTCCCTTCCCTGTAAACGCAGCCGCCCTTGCAGCGGGCGTTGCCGCGGTGCGCGAAGGAAGGACGATTGCGCGCTACATTAGCGAAACCAAGCGGCTGCGCGAATGGTTTGCCGGCGAACTCAAACAGCGTAACGCCCGGGTGTTTCCCAGCGCGGGAAATTTTCTGCTTGTCGATTTTGGCGGTGCCGGCCCGGCCTTCTTTCGCCGGCTGATGCGCCATGGAATTCTGATTCGTGAGCGCAGCAAAGACCTTGGGCCGGGGTTCGCGCGCGTCACCATCGGAACTCAGAAAGAGTTGCAAATTCTTCTGCGGATTCTGGACCGTGGAGGCCGGTGACGACATGGCTCGCACTGCGACAATTCGACGCAATACCAGGGAGACGCAGATTGCGCTGCGAATGAATCTTGATGGCCGGGGCAAATCGGAGATTTCCACGGGGATTCCTTTTTTCGACCACATGCTGGACCTTGTTGCGCGCCACGGCGGGTTTGATCTGAAGCTCAAAGCCACGGGTGACCTGGATGTGGATCAGCACCACACAGTCGAAGATGTGGGCATTGCACTCGGCGAAGCTGTCACTTCGGCGCTTGGGAACAAGCGCGGGATCAATCGGGCGGGATATTTCCTGATGCCGATGGACGAGACGCTGGCAGTGGCGGCGATTGATTTTGGCGGGCGGCCACACTGCGTCGTGAAGGCGCGGTTTTCCGCCACGCGGGTTGGCGATTTTCAGACGGAACTGGTGGAGGATTTTTTCCAGGGATTTGCGCAAGCTGGGCGCGCAAACGTTCATTTGCGGGTGCTGTGTGGGCGCTCAACACATCATCAGGTGGAGGCGCTTTTTAAGGCGTTCGCGCGGGCGTTGCGGTTTGCCGTTTCGCGCGATCGGCGATTGCGCAAAGTGCTGCCGAGCACGAAGGAACTGCTGTGAACGTTACGCTGATTGATTATGGCGCCTGCAATGTTCCGTCTGTGGAGCGTGCCCTGCGCCGGATTGGTGCACAGGTGGAGACTACAAATCTTCCGGAGAAAATCGGGGCGGCGCGTTGCCTTGTGCTTCCCGGCGTGGGCCATTGTGCCGCCCTGATTGCGGCGCTGGACGCGCACTCCTTGCGCCAGCCGTTGATTGAGGCCATTGGACGCGGCGCGACGTTTCTTGGCATCTGCCTGGGACTGCAAGCGCTGTATGAATCGAGCGACGAAGCTCCTAATCTGGCGGGACTCGGACTTCTGCCTGGGCGCGTCACGCGACTTCCCGAAAACGTGAAGCTTCCTCACATGGGTTGGAATACGCTGAAAACCGTTCGCGCAACACGCCTGCTCGAGTCTGTGCCACCTGACGCTTATTTTTATTTTGCGCATTCCTTTGCAGCGCCTGCGGCGGGCGAGGAAAGCGCCGCGGTTTCCGAGCATGGGCGCGAATTCGTCGCCGTGCTCGAAAAGGAAAATATTTGTGCCGTGCAGTTTCACCCGGAAAAGAGTGGGGCGACGGGCGCGCAGGTGCTGCGCAATTTTCTGCGAGCGGCCGCATGAGCCTGGCGCGGCGCATTATTCCCTGCCTGGATACCGACGGCGCGCGCGTCGTCAAAGGCGTGCATTTCGAAGGTTTGCGCGACGCCGGGGATCCCGTGGAACTTGCGGCGCGCTACAACGCGGAGGGCGCTGATGAAGTGGTGGTGCTAGACATCGCTGCGGCGCGAGACAACCGTCCCACATTTCTTGAAACCATTCGCCGCGTTGCTGAACAGTTGGCCATCCCATTGACTGCTGGCGGCGGGATCCGCTCACTGGAAGCGGCGCGGGCGGTGGTGCGCGCTGGGGCGGATAAAATCACTGTGAATACCGCAGCCGTCGAGCGGCCGGAACTGCTTAGCGAGCTTTCCGCGGAATTCGGTGCGCAGGCGGTGGTGCTGGCGATTGACGCGAAGCGCGAGGCCGGCGGCTGGCAGGTGCGGATTCGGGGGGGCCGTGAAGCTACCACGCTCAACGCTCAGGGGTGGGCGCAGCGTGGAGTGGAGTTGGGTGCGGGGGAAATTCTGCTGACTTCGGTGGATCGAGACGGAACGCAATCCGGTTTCGATAACGAATTGACCGCGGCGATCAGTAACACTGTTTCCGCACCGGTGATTGCTTCAGGCGGGGCAAAGGTGCCGGCGCATTTTCTGGAGGTGTTCACGTGCGGCGCGGCGGATGCCGCGCTCGCGGCGTCGATTTTCCACGACCAGATGCAGTCGATCAGGGCGCTTAAGGAATTTTTGAGAGGGAGGGGCGTTGAGGTTCGCCTGCCATGCTGATTCCGTGCATTGATCTGCAAGGCGGACAGGCGGTTCAACTTGTTCACGGCCGACGCCGCGAACTTGCCGTCTCTGACGTTTTCGGATTGCTGAAGAAGTTCGGGCATCACGAGTGGCTGCACGTAATCGATCTGGATGCGGCGATGGGCAAAGGCCACAACCGGCGGCTAGCCGGGGAACTTTGCATGCGGGCGAAACGCGAGCATGGCATGAAGGTGCGCATTGGCGGAGGAATCCGAACCGTGCGCGCGGCCGAGCAACTCGTCGGAATGGGAGTGGCGCAAGTTATCATCGGCAGTGCGGCTTTCGCCAAAGGCTGCCCCAATCTGGCCTTTCTCCAGAGGCTTCGGGGACGTGTAAACAGGAAACAAGTGCTGATCGCTTTGGACACGGCGAAAGGGAAGATCGTGGTTAACGGATGGCGCACTTCCCTGCGGGTATCTTCGCGCGAGGTGATGGCCGCGCTGGAGCCTTTTTGCGGCGGGTTTCTCTGTACGGATGTGGACCGCGAGGGGACGATGAGCGGCGTGAATCTGGAATGGTTCCGTGATTTGCGAGCGGCTACGAAACTTCCGATAATTGCCGCCGGGGGAATTTCTTCTCGGCGCGAAGTCCGGGCGCTCGAAAAACTCGGCATGGATGCGGCGGTCGGCATGGCGCTCTACAAGAATAGGGTTCGCTGATTGTCGCAATGCGCGGCAACACTTTCCGTACAACCCTGCTTGCAGTACGATACCTGTAATGCGATTTCTCTTCCGATTGTCTTTACTTTTCTGTATTTCCGCCGCGGTTCTGCTGGCCCAGTCGCCGGACGCGCCGCTTCCCTTTCAGCTGAAACTTATCGGCCCCAACATCTGGGCGACGATTGACGACGCTAAGGGAGACGCGGGCGCCAACGCCGGGTTTGTGGTCGGCGATGACGGAGTCGCTGTAATTGATACGTTTGAAAATGAAGCCGCGGCGAAGGCGCTGCTCGCCCAAATCCACAGCGTTACGCATCTGCCGATCAAATTTGTGATCAACACCCACTATCACCTGGATCACGTCGCGGGGAACCGCGTTTTCGCGCAGCAGGGAGCGGTCATCGTCGGGCACCATAGCGTGCGGGCGTGGATTCACACGGAAAACCTGAAATTTTTCGGAGAAAAAATCAAGCCGGAAGAAAAGGTGCTGGTGCAAAACCTGCTTGCTCCGGAAGTGACCTACAACACGGGCCTCACGCTTTTCCTGGGCACGCGGCGCATCGAAGTGACTTACATGCAGGGCCACACGGGCGGCGATTCCGTCGTATCGATTCCTGATGCAGGCGTCGTTTTTTGCGGCGACCTTTTCTGGCGGCACACGCTGCCGAATCTGATTGATGCCACGACCTCGACGTGGATTTCCGCGCTTTCGGAATTCACGGAAGAAAAAACGGATACTTTGCCCAACTCCGCCTTGCCCCGCGCGGTGATTTTTGTTCCGGGACACGGCGACGTGGGCAACGCGGAGGATATGCAGGAATTTCAGGCGTATCTCATCTGGCTGCGCGCCGCCGTGAAAAAGGGCGTGGACGCAAACAAAAAGGGTGACGCGCTGGTCGCCGCGGTTACGCCGGAGCTGGCGGAGAAATACGGCAACTGGGAATTTTTCAAGGATTTTTCGCGCTCGAATATTCTGGATGCGGGCGCAGAGCTTGAAGGCACCAAACGCATTCCAGTCGCTCAGAAAAAGTGAGGAATCATGCTGGTCTCTTTCCGTTCCTGCGGCCCCAAGGATCACGCGGCTTTGTTGAAACTGGTGATGGCTTACAACCGGTTTGAGAAAATCTCCGCGCATCGCAAGTCGCTGAGCCAGGGGCTGGATGTGCTCCTGCGGAATCCGTCGCAGGGGAAAATGTGGCTGATGGAGAATCACAAGAAGCCGGTGGGCTACGCGCTGCTGACTTACAACTTTGAACTGGAATATGGCGGCGCGGAGGGCGTGCTGCGCGATTTATTTGTGGAGAAGAGCTTTCGCAACCAGGGAATCGGGTCGCTGGCGCTTTACGAGATTGAAGATTATTGCCGGGAGCGCGGGATGCGAGCGTTCCAGTTGCAGCTTCCCCGGCGGAATAAAGCCGCTGAGATTTTTTATCGCAAGGCGGGATTCCGCGAATTGCCGCGGCGGGTCATGCTGATGGAGGTTCGGCCGGAAGAGGTTGTGCAGGCCCGCCGGGCTAGCGCAAGTAAGCGTCGGTGATGTACTGCTGCACCATGCGCTGGGTGTTGAAAAAGGAGCCGTTGATGGCGATGGCATGGCGCATGATGTCCAGGTACCGTTCTCGACTGCTGTAATATAAAGGAAGAATCACGCCCTCGAGTTTCGCGTAGAGGCTCTCCGCGTCGTAAGCGTTGTCCACAGGCGTTTCAGGACCCGGGTCGCCGCGATGCGCTTCCCCGATAGCCCACCCGGTGACGCCCTCGATGTTGCCCTCCACCCACCAGCCGTCGAGAATGCTGAGGCTCGGCACGCCGTTCAGCGCCGCTTTCATACCGCTTGTGCCTGAAGCTTCCAGGGGATATTGCGGCGTGTTCAGCCACAAATCGCCACCCGCGGTCAGTATCCCGCCGAGGTTCAGATCGTAATCGTCCAGAAAAACAATGGTTATGGCTTTCTTCAGGGCTTTCTTGGCTTTGAAAATCTTCTTGATGATATCTTTGCCGCCCCCATCGCGCGGGTGCGCTTTGCCCGCGTAGACGATTTGAAACGGTCCGGCGTTTTTCGCGATCTGGCGCAAACGATCCAGATCGCTGAGAATCAGGTCGGCGCGTTTGTATCCGGTGGCTCGGCGGGCGAATCCGATGGTGAACGCATCGGGGTCCAACTTGAGCCCGGTCTTTTTGCGAACTGTCTCCAACAGGTCGTGCTTGGCGAGGAGATGCGCGGCCCACACTTCTTCGGGCGGCAGACCCAGGGCGCCCCGAAGGCTGTAATTGTCTTCGCGCCAGGATGGAATCATGCGGTCAAAGAGTTCCTTGAACGAGGGAGAGGCCCATGTCGCGGCGTGCACGCCGTTGGTGATCGCTTCAATCGGCACGTTTGGAAACATTTTGCGGGAAACTTCGCCGTGGAGCTTGGCAACGCCATTTACATAATTGCTGAGGCTGAGCGCGAGATAGGTCATGTTGACGGAGGCGCCGCGCTGCGCTGCTTCCGCCAGGTCGGGATAATTCTGCTCGACTTGCAAAACACTCCGGACCAGATCCGCCGAGGAAGCGTCTTTCACGTCGAAAAACCGGTTCTGGGCTGGGAATAAGCGGGTCATGTACTCCACAGGGAATTTGTCGTGCCCCGCGGGCACCGGAGTGTGCGTGGTGAAAACGCACTTGGCGCGAACCTTTTCGATGTCTTCTCCCTTGACGGACGTGCGGCCCGCCTGGCTGGCCTCTTCCCCCAACAATTCCAGCGTGAGCAGTGCGGCGTGGCCTTCGTTCATGTGATAGCGCATCAAATCGTCGTGCCCTAGCGCGCGCAACATGCGCACGCCGCCAATTCCGAGCAGCACTTCCTGTGAAAGCCGGTAGTAGGGATCGCCGCCATAGAGCTGCCCGGTCAATTCGCGATCGCGCGCGTCATTGGAGGGCAGGTCCGCATCGAGAAAATAGACCGGCACTTCGTAGCCACGAACTCCCTTGACGGTATAGCGCCAGGCGCGCAATTCGACTTTGCGCCCTTCGAGGGTGACCGAGACGCGCGGCTGTTCTTCCTGCAGGTGCTTTTCAACCACCCAATCCACGACTTCTTCGGTCTGCGCCCCCTCTTCCGAGAGGCGCTGGCGAAAATACCCCTTTCGGTAAAGCAGCGAAACCGCCACCATTGGCAGCCGGATATCGGCCGCCGCGCGGATGGTGTCTCCCGCAAGAACTCCCAGCCCTCCGCTGTAGGTGGGTATCTGATTTTCCAGGGCAATTTCCATCGAAAAATAGGCGACAAATCGTTTTGGTGGGCTCGTCTCGTTCGCCATCGTTCCGGGATCTCCATCCGGCGCGTTCAGTTGCGCCGCCACATGTTCCGTATTTTCTTCGGTAGCCATATTGTCCGGGAAGCGCTCCTCTCAGGCAAGGAAGGACATCGTGTTGCGTTCCAAGCTGTTGCTTGACGGCGGACTTGCGGATTGTCCGCTATAATTCATTTCCATGAGCATGGTCCTCGATGGGATCCGAGTTGTTGAACTCGCGGAAGCCTTGGCTGGCCCCTATTGCGCGATGCTGCTTGGCGATCTCGGCGCCGACGTGATCAAAGTCGAGCGCAATGCGGGTGGCGACCAATCGCGTGGCTGGGGACCGCCATTCGTCGGCACGGAATCTGCTTATTATCTCGCCACCAATCGCAACAAACGATCCATCACTCTGAACTACGACCATACCTTGGGTGGAGAAATTTTACAGCGTTTGCTCTCCACCGCCGACGTTTTTATTTGCAATCAACCATCCAAGCTTTCGCTGCAGCGCCGCGGAATCGATCCGGAAACGTTGCGGGCAAAAAATCCGCGGCTGATCTACTGCAGCATTTCCGGGTATGGCTTCACAGGTCCCAAAGCGGAACAGCCCGGTTACGATATTCTCGCTCAGGCCGAGGCAGGAGTGATGAGCTTCACCGGTGAGCCGGGGGCCGGCCCATTGCGTTTTCCCATCGCTATCGCGGATATGACAACGGGAATGTATTCCGCAATGGGCATCCTGGGGGCGCTTTTCGCGCGCGAACGCAACGGGAAGAGCGAGTATCTGGACATGGCGCTGTTTGATTCGCAACTGACGTGGCTGGCAAACGTCGGCAGCAGCTATCTGAATGCCGGTGTGTCGCCGCAACGGTGGGGCAATGCGCACCCGAATATCGTGCCCTACCAGCTTTTCCACGGGAGCGACGCCCGTTATTTCGTTGTCGGGGTAGGCACCCAGGAACAGTGGTGCCGGCTAGTGAGGATTCTTGGCGCGGAGGAACTTGGGAGCGACGCGCGATTCACCACCAACGCCGCCCGCAATCAAAATCGTGAACAGCTGATCCCGATTCTTCAGCGGCATTTCGACGCTTCAGCAAGTGACACCTGGTTGTCCAGACTTAGGAGCGCTGATATTCCGGTTGCTCCGATCCAGACGGTGGGTGAAGCGCTCGGGGATTCGCAAACGCTGGCCCGGGGGCTGGTGGTCGAGTTGGAACATCCTACGCTGCAAACCGCGAGAAGCATTGCCAACCCTATTCGGCTGAGCGAGCAGCCGATCGTGTACCGGATGCCGCCACCTCTGCTTGGAGAGCACAGCAGGGACATCCTTCGCGAGCTGGGATACTCTGAAAGTGAAGCCGAGGCGGCATTGAAGGAAGCTTGCCGCCCTGATGCATGATTCCAGCCTTATGCTAATTGATAGAGCTTCTTCTTGACGCCGTTACTATATTAATAAGATACTCCGCCTATCGGCCCTTGCGTGCACTCCGCCCATGAGCGCTCGCAGTTACTTTGACGCTCGCATTCGAGGTGTATCTTGCTGAATCCTGTATTGGAACCCTACCGAACTGAATTCCGAAATTTCAATGTCTGCCCGCATTGCGAATGGAATGGCGAAGAGGCGTTGCTCTCCCGATTGTCAGAGGGGATGCCGATGATCTCGCGCTCTGACGGCAGGAATTTCCATCTTCTGCTTGCCGATCGGCCGCTTGCCTACCCGATGGAGCGGGGCGAGGACCCCAAGCCAATGACTTCGGTTTGCTTCTGGTACGTGTACGGGGCGGGGGGAGTTGCGACGAAGAGCGCGGTGGTGCTTTTTGAGTGCGGCGCCGACTCCAGGGAAAAGATATTCCGGCAAATTGAGTTTATAGCCGACGTTCTTGCCGATGAGCTTCGGCGCCGCCGGAGCCTGGCCCTTTTCTACAATCTGCAAGGCGATGTAATTCTGGAATTAGCTTACTAATTTCTATTTCGGAAAATCAGTTAGAGGCCTTGCCTCTCTAGCCGCGCCTCTTCCCTCTGTATTTGACCTTTTTCTTCGCGCACGGTAGAACGGTAAGCCAGCACCTCAGCGTTGGCTTTGCATCACGCGTTGAGTCGCTGGCACCGCCCATGCGACAAAAGATTCCGCAACTCGATGCCGTCCGCGGCATTGCCATTCTGGTTGTCCTTGCGCATAACCTTCACGGGTTCTCCTCCCCGCCATTGTCGCTGGTTTCCAGTTACGGCTGGATGGGGGTGGACCTCTTCTTTGTGCTCTCCGGGTTCCTGATCACGGGCATTCTGCTGGATTCGAAATCGCCGGAGAACTATTTCCGGAACTTCTATGCCCGGCGTTGCCTCCGAATCTGGCCGCTGTATTATTCGGTGCTGTTGTTGACGTTTGTAATTCTCCCGCTGGTGCGCCCGCAGGATGCACTCGAACTATTTCAACGAGCCTCGCCCTGGTGGTCGTACCCGATCTTTATGCAGAATTTTCTGGTAGCCTCACCGGCCCTCGCTGTCGGGCCGCTCGGAGTGTCCTGGTCCCTGGCCGTGGAGGAACTCTTCTACCTGGTCTGGCCGCTTTTCGTCAGGTTTGTTTCGACGGAGCGCTTGCAGCTGATTGCCTGGGCCGTGCTGCTTCTCTCGCCGGGGCTTCGACTGTTCTTTCTCACTCGCCACTGGATCATCTATTCTAATCCGTTTTGCCGCCTGGACGGCATGATGGCAGGCGCGCTTCTAGCGATCCTTGTGCGAAAATCCTGCTTTGCGCCGGGACGGCTTCTCAAGCCGGCGTGGATTGTGTTTCTGATTGCCGCTCCACTGGCTATAGCGACAGCCGCCTACGATGTAATGTGGCTGGCTTTTTCCATGGCGGTCCTGGCTTCGGCTTCGTTCGTGTTTGTGGCTTTATTCTCGGCCAGCACGTGGTTACGGGCGTTTCTCACGAATCGATTCCTCGTGTTCACCGGCACGATCAGCTATGGGCTATACCTGCTGCACAAAATTCCGGATGACGCCTTGAAGCGCCTTCACTGGAAAGAAGCCCACCCGAGTGCGGCGTTCTGGGTGGCCGTTGCGGCGTCCTATCTGCTCGCCATCGCTTCGTGGAATCTGCTGGAAAAACCATTTCTCGGCTTGAAGAAATTCTTTGAGATCAAGCCGGCCGGCAAATGGGAATCGATTGTTCCTCCGCCGGCGGCAAAGGATTCCGGGACAAACTGAAGGATTGGGAGTTTTTTCAGTTCAGTTGCTGCCCACGGTAACCCAGGAGCGCGTTCTTGAACTTTGTTCAATCGCTTCGCAGAGAACCATCTCGTCGTTTCCGGTTTCGAAAGTGGGGAACGTTCGCGGGGCCTTGAAATCGTCAGCTTCGATGTACGCGTAAAAATCGCCGAAGAGTTGAACGAACGTGTCCGGATAGCCCTCCACGTGGCCGCCAGGATACGCGGCATATCGGCGCGCCTGTGGACTCAGGAGCGCGGGATCCTTCGGCAGTTCTTCATTGGCGCGGTTGCGGCGGCCGATCCATAGCGTTCCCGGCTCCTCGGAATTCCACGCCAGCGAACCTTCGGTGCCATCAATTTCAAACCACAAACGCGCCCGGCGGCCGGCGCTGACCTGGGACACTGTCATGACGCCGCTCAAATCACCTTCCAGATGGAATAAAACGGAGGCGTAGTCGTCGCTCTCGATGGGTATCGGATCTGAATTCGCCGGATCGACTTTCTGGAAAGTTTCCACGCGGCCGCGGGGCCTCTGCCGCACCGGCACCACTGTCACCAGATCGGCGCAAAGCTCCATTACCTTGCGGCCGGTAATCCACGTAACCAAGTCCAGCCAGTGGGTGCCGATATCCGAAACGGCGCGGAGCTGGCCACCGAGTTTCGGATCGAGCCGCCAGTTCCAGTCGCTTGGATAGAGCAGCCAGTCCTGCAAAAAGCTGCCATGCACAAGCTTGGGGTGACCGATGGCGCCTTTTTCAACGAGCGCGCGAGCTTCCTGGCAGAGCGGGTAGTAACGCAGGTTGTAAGCAACGCCGCCAACTTTTCCTGTTTCGCGGGCGAGCGCGACAAGCAGTTCCGACTCGGCCGAATCTATCGTCAGCGGCTTTTCGCAGAGAACATGTTTTCCCGCGCGCATCAGGCGGCTGGCCTGATCGAAGTGGAGATAATTCGGAGTGCAGAGGTGAACAACGTCAACGGCTGCATCCGCGGCGAGTTCGTCGAGCGACACGTAGGCGCGTTCCAGATTGAGGGATTTGCAAGCCGCGGCCGTAGTCTCGCCGGAACTTCCCAGCGCGCCGCGAACCGGGATTCCCAACCGCCGTAGAGATTCCACGTGCGCCCTGCCAACGAATCCCAGGCCAATCACGGCGGCGTTTGGTTTCATACGGTTGACTCCCCAATTCCTGTCCGCTTAAACCCGAGAAGGTGCGGATGCCTTCGGGATTATATGGAACATTCCCCGGGGGAGTCGACTGTCTAAGCTAATTGGGATAGTTCGTATCGGGGGGACAGCGCTGCGAAATGTCGGCGCGGGAACCTGCCCCGATGCAAGCCGCTCCCAAGATTCGCCGTGTGTTTGCCTGACGCCTTCTCAGTTGGGTGTCCGATCATGATTTCGCGGGCGCAGACTCCGGGAAGCCCTCGCAAACGGCTAAACTCCCTAATAACCGGGCATCAGTAGGTTTCGAGTCTTCCCTTTTCTCGAACAGTTGAAGAACGCCACCCATGGTGCACTCGCATCCGATCGCATACAGGCCGGCCAAGAGCGTCTGGCAATAAACGACGCGCGCCACCGTCGAGTGGAAGGGCGGAAACCTGGAAGTAATCAACAGGTGTTCGCCCGACCTCCACCGGCGCCGGCTGATTATGCGCGCCCCGTGATCGCTGATGTTTTCAATCCACGCACACTCCGAATCGCGC
>Ga0210402_10000415_pt1 | contig 47760 bp, 85 predicted proteins | sample IncBWC7MmetaG_FD_161055 | JGI IMG/M metagenome (GOLD analysis project Ga0210402, IMG submission 161055) | Forest soil microbial communities from Barre Woods Harvard Forest LTER site, Petersham, Massachusetts, United States - Inc-BW-C-7-M | ecosystem: Environmental > Terrestrial > Soil >... | reverse complement strand
TATTACTGGCAATAGAACCTTTACTGGTGGTGCTGTATATAATGCAAATAATTTTCAATACAATGCAATTCAATATGATGATTTCCATTCAACATACGTTAATCTTGTACCTTTGCCTAATGTTGATATCTTCCAAGAAGCAGTGGCATCTGGTGTGCTCGAATTACCGTTCCAATTCCACTTTGATGTGGTGATAGGATAAACAATGTCCGTTCTGATTTTCGGCAATAATATGGCATCTACCACTGCTGGTAGTATTACATCAGCAAGTGTTAGTGTTAATCTTGCAGTTGGTACAGGAGCACAGTTTCCACAACCGCAACCTGGTCAACACTTCATAGCTACCTTAATTGATCAAGCAACTGGAACACAAAGAGAGATTGTTTGGGTCACTAATATTACTGCTGATACAGCAACTATTGTTCGCGCTCAAGAAGGAACTGTGGCGCAAGCATGGACCGTTGGTTCTATCTTTGCTCATTTGCATACTGCTGGCGCTATGGGTGCCATGCTGCAAAAAACAGATATTAATGATGGTTCTTTAGTTCATGTTGGAACTGATACAGGCGCTGTTAATCAAGTTGTAGCTGCTACATTTCCTCCCACTCAAGGGACAGCATATACACCTGGCGCCACATATAATATTATGATTCAACATAATAACAGTGGACCAACAACTGCATCTTTTGATGGATTACCTCCTTATCCTGTTATTAATTTGGATGGTAGCTCGTTAACTGCCAATGAGTTAATTACTGGCATTGAAATGCAATTTATTTATAATTTGAATAATTTTGTTATTCCAATTCATCCTGTGCAAAATACGGCTGGTCCTCCCGGACCTGCTGGTGCTGCCGGTCCTGCTGGACCAGCAGGTGCTGCTGGGCACGTTGGAGCGCAAGGCCCACAGGGCAATACTGGCGCCGCAGGACCACAGGGTCCACAAGGTACTCCTGGTCCACAAGGACCGCAAGGTCCATATGGCGTGTTTGCTGCTTATGGACAACCAGGTGCAGTTTACACTGTTTGTTCCAATCTAAATTATACTTGGGGATGGGGAACAGTTACTTATACTGGTACAAATATGTCAACCTACGGCGGTTCATGGTTACAGATATTGCACCTGATAATTGGTCAATATACGCAGCCAGAATCAGTAACTACTGTGGATATGTATCAAAGGGTAGCATGATGCTAACAGCAGAACAAGTTCAAGAGTTTTTGACAACTCTCCGTAATCCGAGATATTGCAATCCAGACCATACAGGTCCAATTGTATTGGACGGAACATTCAATAATGGCATAATGCAATTTTATGCTAGTGAATGGGATATGATGGAATATGGGCGTGAGGTATATAGAAAAGCAATGGATGGAGAATTTGGAGAAATTGGTCCATATGAATGGCCAGTAGAAATACCTGCTCAACATATTCGACAAAAGGTAGATGCCAAAGATCTTTTCTCTGGCGAGGATAAAGAATAATGTCAATACCTACTGCTGGACTAGCATTCATAACTCCTGCTACTCCTGGACAGCCAATTAATGCACTTGACGTAAATTTGGAGGGTGGGTATATACTCAACCCTATTGATGCGCCAGGCACGTTATACGTTGATCCCACAGGGCCAGCGTCAACTGTTGCAAATGGAACTACAACAGCTTTGCCGCCTGGTCAACCATTTTATGCTATAAATGGATCTACAATTCCAGTATCGGTAGCAAGTCAATTTGCTAATCATGCATTTGTTTGTGTGCAATGGAAATAAATAATGGCCGAAGTTAATACTTATGATTTCGGCGGTCCTGGGGCGCCACCACAACCGTGGATTGTTGGCACTAATTCAATTGCCTATAATGGAGCACTGTTAGTTCCATCTACAGTTCCTGGCGGAAATACTGGTTTAGGGACTATTAATACAAATGATTTATTTCTCAAAGGAGTTTCTATTGAAAATTATTTGAACAATAACTATTTGCCATTAGGCGGTGGTACACTATCTGGCCCGTTGTATATTCCTGGTATAGCTAATTTGCATCTTGCTGATGGATTAGCAGGACAGCTTGCAACAGCTGATGGTAGAGGAAATTTAGTTTGGTCAACATTAACAAATGTTGGATTACCAGGAGGAGGTCAAGCAGGATATGTTCTTGCAACAGATGGCAATGTTAATTTTTATTGGACTAGCAATCTCCCTGGCGGTCCTTACCTACCACTTTCTGCCGGTCCTTTCCTCCCATTAAATGGAGGAACAATAGGAGGTCCAATATCTGGACCTCTTGCAACATTCACTACTTTGAATATTAGCGGTCCTGTTGAAACTACACGTTCTATATTTGGACAAACAATAGGGAGTAATCGTTGGGAGTTACAACTTGGTGATGATGTTAATGAACCTGGAGATAATAGTGGTTCAAACTTTAAGTTAGTTTCTTATGATGATACAGGCGCTTTTTTATCAGTACCTTTAACAGTTGATAGATTAACTGGAGATGCTATATTTGATGGTAGTATAAATGTTTTAGATAATGGAGCTATTAATCTTACTTGTGCTCCTGGATTAACTAGAGATATAATTGGTCAAACCAATACTATTGATCGTTGGATTATTCAATTAGGTGATGGATCCGCCGAGACTGGAGGTAATCTAGGATCAAATTTTATTATCTCACGTTGTAATGATCTAGGACATTTTATTGATTCTCCAATATCTATTAATCGCTCAAATGCATTAGTTACTCTTTCTGGAGGTTTAGGCGCTTATGGAGCAGGAACATTTGGCGGTTCCTTATCTGCTGTAGCACTTGTCAGTATTACAGAGACTGCTCCAAATGCAAATGCCTTTGTTGGATTTTTTAACAATACAGCAACACGTATTGGCTATGTTGGATTGTTTAATGAAAACTTATATCTTAATCATGATTCTACAGGATACCGTCTTGTAATCAGTAGTAGTGGACTTGCGATAACTGGTCCTACAAATATTGCTGGTGCTTTAGTTACTACTGGTGCTCTCACTACTGGTGGTGGCGCCACCATTAATGGAAATCTGGCAGCTTCTGGATTTCTTACTACTAGTGGATATATAGCATGTAATCCAAGTGTTGCATGTTATTCTGTTGGTGGTGATTCTGGTATTTATTGCTATGATCAAGGACAAGTTCTTAGGGCAGAAATTGGTTGGCAAGCAACAACAGGGAATGCCATTTTATATAATCCAAGAAGCGGTGGATTATTGTCTATTAATCCGTCTGCTCAATTGGTATATAATGGCAACGCTTTTAAGCCAGGAGGCGGTGCTTGGTTAGATACTTCTGATATTCGTATTAAAACTTTGCATAGTGAATACAAATCTGGTCTTAAAGAAATTGCTGAACTTGTACCCAGAAATTTTAGATTTAAAGGGAATGATACTCAAACTAAAGATAGCGTTTCAGTACATGCTATGCAAGCCAAAGAAGAAACAATATTCACAGGTCTTGTTGCAGATGAAGTTATGAGAGTTATGCCAGATATGGTTAAATTTACTAGAGGATTTATTGATGGTAAAGAAGTAGATGATCTTAAAACTTTGGATACTACTTATTTGACTTATGCATTTATCAATGCTTTTAAAGAAATAGCCATTAGATTAAAGGCTCTTGAAAAGAGAGCAGGTTATAATGGTTGATATTGGCGGCGTTGATTTATTATCTGGCGGTCCTGGAGGGCCGCCACAACCTTGGACCGTAAGGGGCTATACTGCCACTTATGAAGGTTGTGTTATGGTTCCATCCGGAGTTGCTGGAGGCAACACGGGACCAGGAACTATTAACGCAAATGATATTTATATCCAAGGTACCAGACTAGAAGTTACACTTGGACATTATTTACCATTAACAGGAGGTACTCTTACTGGTCCTTTAAATATATCTGATCCTTCTCATTTAAATATAGGAGGTGGCTTATCTGGTAACGTACTTGCATCAAATGGATTAGGAGGTACATATTGGACTAATGTTCCGCCAGGCGGCCCTTTTCTAAAGCTATCTGGCGGAGTTATGACTGGGCTTTTAACTATACCAGGCATAAATCTTTTATCCATATCTGGAGGCAATTTAGGTCAAATTATTAGAACAGATGGACAAGGGAATTTAACTTGGATTAATCAAGGAGGAGGTAATTTACCACAACCTACACCTCCACAAATGGGTTTCGTATTAGCTACAGATGGCGCTACAACGCCTTATTGGACTAATGTACTACCTGGCGGTCCATTCCTAACTATCGCTAATGCTGCGTCAACTTATCTGCCTTTGGCAGGAGGCGCACTAACTGGACCTTTGACAACTAATAGTACCATTACTTTAGCTGCTGATCCTACTGCTGCGCTCCAAGTCCCTACAAAGCAGTATGTGGATAATACTACTGTCACGTTATCTGGTGATACGATGACAGGTCCATTAATTTTAAATGCTGATCCTGTAGTAGCATTGGGCGCAGTAACAAAACAATATGTTGATAATAAATCTGCTGGAAATAATCGACTTATTAATGGTGATATGTGGGTTAATCAACGTGCTGTTGCAACAGCAGTGGCAGGAGCAGCCAGCGTATACACACTTGATAGATGGCTATGTGCTGCTTCTGTAGCTAGTAAAGGTTCATGGAGTCAAAATGACAATGGTATAGGTGCTGTACCATTTAAATATAGTTTAGGTTTTGTATCATCTTCAGCTTATGTTTCATTAGCTTCTGATTATTTTGAATTTATGCAATATATTGAAGCAGATATGATTACTGATTTTATGTGGGGAAGTGCTGCCGCGCAACCAATTACATTATCATTTTATATGTATTCTAATCAATCTGGTACATTTACTGGTTCTATACGTAATGCTGCTTCCACTCGCTCTTATGTATTTTCTTGGCCATTTGTAACTACTGGAGGTTGGCAAAGAATTGTTATTAATATACCAGGAGATGCTGTTGGCACTTGGGTAATGGCAGGTAATGCAGCTTCATTTAATTTAACCTTTTGTCTTGGTGCTGGATCTACATACCTTACTGCTTTTACTGGTACATGGATAGCTGGAAATTTTTTGGGTGTAATAGGTTCTGTTAATATTCCTTCAATTAATGCAGCAAACTTTTATGTAACTGGTGTTAAAATTGAAAAAGGAAATGTAGCTTCTCCATATCATAGTGAAACATTAGATAAGAAATTAGCTGATTGTCAACGGTATTTTCAAACATATTCTAATGTTTTAATTGGTGGATATCAAGCTGCTGGTGGTCTTGTGTACATTCCTACAATGTTTCCAGTTCAAATGCGTGCTAATCCAACTGTGGCATATGGTACGATTAACTATTCTAATGCTTCAGCATTGACTGCTGGACTTATTTCTGCTACTTTGATTCGTTGGCAAGTAGCTATTACAGCAGCAGGATATGGATATGGACAAGCACCTCTTACATTGACTGCGGAGTTGTAAATGTCATATACATATACAGCGCATCCGAATCAAGTAGAACGTGACGAAGATAAAGCTATTATCCCAGAAGATATGGGAAATATAGATTGGGTTGCATATCAAGATTGGCTTGCAGAAGGAAATGTGACAAATCCATATGTTCCTCCTCCACCAACTAGACAACAAGAAATTGATGCATATATGGCACAAGGTCTTACAATCAATGCTACGAATAGCACAATGGGTTCAGGTAGATTTGGAGTAGTTCCTCCATATAGTGATATAGTCAATTCTAACGCAACTTATTTTAATTCCAATACTAATTTTCCTGGCGGTTTACCTTATGCTGAAATTGTTGATTTAGATGGTACATATCATAGCATACCTGGTAGCAAACACAATACTGATTGGGCTAGATTTGTTGCTGATATTGGTACTTTTGTTCATCAATGTCATCTTTATGCAGCAGGTTTTGTTGATGTACTTCCACCCAATGTTGTAGACTTATAATGTCAGAAGTCCTTACACAAGACTTAATGGGTGGCGGTCCTGGTACGCCACCACAACCTTGGACTGTTGTAGGAGGAACAGTCCAATATGATGGAGCAGTATTAGTTCCATCTAATGTAGAAGGTGGATTTATTGAAGAAGGATCTATTAATGCCAATAATTATTATATAAAAGGTATAAAAGTTGATAATCCAATTAACAAATATTTGTTGCTTTCTGGAGGTACATTAACAGGTCCATTAAATATATCTGGACCGAGTGCTCTCATTATCCCTGGTGGCGCCCCAGGATATATGTTGGTCACTAATGGATCTGGAGGTCTAAGTTGGTCAGCTAATCCTACAGGTGGACCATATTTAAAGCTATCAGGAGGAACTTTATCTGGTAAATTAATTCTAGCTAATCCAACATTGTTCGGTTTGGGTGGTGGCGCAGCAGGTCAAAATCTTGCTACAGATGGTGCTGGTAATCTATATTGGATGACACCTACTGGCTTTGCTTTCTTTGATGCGCCCAGCGACAGTACCACTTATGCTAGAAATAATGCAAATTGGGTACATCTAAAGCGTACAGATATTTCAGATTGGACGAGTGGTGCTGCTGCGAATATTGGCGCCGCTCCTCCAGCTACTCCTTTAAATGGTAATTTGTGGTGGGATTCTGTTGGGGCGCAACTTTATATTAGCTATAATGATGGTACTTCAACGCAATGGGTAATTGCGAATAATACTCAAGGTCTTGTAGATGCGCCCACAGATGGAGCGTTTTATGGACGCTCAAATGCTTTGTGGGCAAAGGGATTACCGCTAACTGGTGGAACATTAACTGGAATACTTACACTAGCTTCTGATCCAAGTAATCCTTTGGATGCTGCTACAAAGAATTATGCTGATACTAGAAATATTAATCCAAATAAAATTATAAATGGAGATATGAGGATTAATCAACGTGGACTTGCTAGTGGAACAGCAACTGGATATACTATTGATAGATGGCAATTTGCCGCAACTCTAGCAACCAAAGGTACTTGGTCACAAGCAACTGCTGGAGCAGGACTTTGGCCTTTTGGATTTTCTTATTATTTAAATTTTACTTCTAATTCAGCTTATGCGCCTGTTGCTGGTGATTATTTTACTTTTTATCAAGCAATAGAAGCTGATTTTATTACAGATACTGCCTGGGGAACACCAAACGCACAACCAGTTACAGTAACATTTGTATGTCAAGCTAGTATAGCTGGAATATATAGTGGTTGTATTCGTAATAGTGTTTCTGCCACTTATAGAGCATATCCATTTACTTTTAATATTCCATCCGCTGGTACATGGATAAAAATTTCTGTTACAATTCCAGGAGATACTGTAGGTCCGTGGACAATAAATGGTAATACTGCTGGAATGTATTTGTGGTTTTGTTTTGGTGGATTAGGAGCACTTCTTGGTCCGCCAGGCGTATGGGCATCTGCGAATTATGTTGGCGCAACAGGGACAACCAATACTGTAGGAACTAATGGCGCAAACTTTATTTTTACTGGTGTTAAATTAGAAGTTGGTCCAGTTGCTACACCTTATGTTTTTGAATCATTAACTAAGAGACAAGCAGATTGTGATAGATATTTTCAAACATATGTTAATCATATGAATTGGAATTATGGCGGTGCTGGTGCTGCTACATATAGTTCATGGACATTACGTACAATAATGAACAAAGCTCCAACTGCGGTTTTTTCAGCTATAAGCTATAGTAATGCTGGCACTCTTACTTTATGGACTAGTAATCCAACAATGTTTGGAGTTTCATCTGTGCTTACAGCAGCAGGTGCTGGTTTTGCTTATTTCACTGTTGCTTTGAATGCTGAAATATGATTAATTTTCCAGACAATCCTACTGTAGGCCAGACTTTTACAGCTGGTGGTCTTACTTGGCAGTGGGATGGCACTAAATGGATAATGATTACTGCACCTGGAGGAACCTATGTACCGCTTGCTGGCGGTATTATGACAGGGCCTTTGGTGCTTTCCGGTGATCCAACACTATTATTGGGCGCGGCTACAAAGCAATATGTTGATAGTATTATAAAAGTTGGTAGTATGATGATGTGGTGTACTATGACACCACCTCCTAATTGGTTGCTATGTGATGGAACAATTTATCTCAATACAGCCATACCTATATTGGCTCCTGTATTAGGCAATAGATATGGAGGAGTTACTGGAACATCTAATGCTGTTCCTAATATGGTTGCAAAATTTATTCTTGGTGCAGGTGGTGCATACTCATTAAATGCAACAGGAGGTGAAGTAAATCATACTTTAACTACGGCTGAAATGCCTGTTCATGCACATACATTAACTGATCCTACACATAATCATGGACATACAGATCCTGGACATAATCATGGTCATAGCGACCCTGGACATAATCACGGCCATACTGATCCTGGTCATGCACATAGTATTGCTGATCCAGGACACGTACATAGTACTGGGCAACAATATCTTAATCCAACTGGTGGATCGAATGTTGCTGGCGGTCCCCCGTGGGGTTTCCCAGGTGCTATAAATGTTGCCGCAGCAGGAACTGGTATAGGAATTTATGCTGTTGGTACAGGTATGGTAAATGTTGCAGCAGGAACTGGTATGGCAAATGTTGCAGCAGTAACTAGTATGGTAAATGTTGCAGCAGGAACTGGTATAACAATGGCAAATGCAGGTTCTGGTAGCCCGCATAATAATATGCCACCATATATAGCGATCCCTATCATCATGAGGTATCAATGATGGCAAAGGTTATATTACCAGAAAAGCCAGTTTTTAATTATACATATAGAATAGATGGAAGAGGAATCATTGTCCGTAATGAGGACAATGCATTGATTCCTAAAGATCCAAAAAATGTTGCATATCAAATATATCTTGATTGGTATGCAGAAGGCAATAGGCCAATAATTGAAGATCCAATTGTGGAAGATGATATGATTCGTCCATTTGGAGTAAACCTAGAAAGAATAGAAAGAGGACTAAAAGATGAATATGCCCCTAAGAAATGAACCTGTAATGGTTCCTGATATTCTCCTCACAGGAGAAGCTGTGAGCAACATTCTAATGGCACTTAATAATGCCATTGTATTCGTAAAGGCACAAGATGGATCAATGCGTCCGTTTGTTGATCCTCAACCTATCAACAATGTTATACAAGCAGCAATTCAAACTGCTCTAAAGCCACCTGGAGGTTAATATGTCAATAGGCACACTCCTAGTCATTATCCTAATTATAATATTGATAGGAGGTGTAGGTGGTCCTTGGATAGGAAGACCTCAATATTACGGCTATGGCTATGGACATAGCGGCATTGGGATAGTAGGCGTTATTCTAATCATAGTGCTTATTCTGGCATTAACTGGGCGCTTCTAATGGATAATACCCTCACATGGTTCATTGTTGTGATGCTACACGGAGCCAACTGTCCCGGTAAATGTGAGCCTACGCCTGCTGTTACTATTCAAATGCCATCCCAAGAAATCTGTGTGCAGGTCAAAATTATCAATTCTGATCTCCCACTAGAATGTTGGGCCAAATCTAAATGAAGGCAACTGCTATGTCAATAGGTCTCTTGTTTTGGATCATCATGATCATAGGTTTCATCTTTTATGGATTTGTAACCTGGAGACCCATTGCTGGCAATCCCTATTTTAATGCAGCGCCAAATTATATTATTTGGATACTACTGTTTCTACTAGGCTGGGGCGTGTTCGGTCCTCCAATCCACGGGTGAGCAAATGACTAATTTAACACCCAACTTCACTGTAGAAGAATTCACGACAAGTGAGACTGCTGCGCGCAAGGGCATTAACAATGTCCCACATCATAATAGTCAAGAACATAAAAATATGATACGTACTGCTGAACTTATGGAGAAGGTGCGCTCCATTCTTGGTGACAAACCAATTTTGATTAGTTCTGGTTATCGTAGTCCATCAGTTAACGCTGCTGTTGGTGGCAGTAAAAATAGTGCTCATATGAGTGCTTTAGCAGTCGATTTCATCTGCCCTAGTTTTGGAACACCTCTTGCCATCTGCAAAACGCTAGAATTGTATATGAAGGATCTTGGTATCGACCAGTTAATACATGAATATGGTACATGGGTACATTTGGGTCTACGCGATCCACCACGTCACCAAACTTTAACTATTGATAACAAAGGTACGCGTAACGGATTCACCTGAGGAGGGGTAATTGGGAATTACTGAAGAGGCTGGGAAAGTTGGAGTGTCTGCCGTCACAGCTATGGCAAGCACTCCTTTGGCAATTGCCTTGTTAATTGTCAATGTAGGTTTTTTGGGTTTTGCAGGATATGTTTTGGGCGAAGTTGCAGCCAACGCATCTGAGCGCAACAAAACTCAAATGGATCTAATCGCACAATTAGTTGGCGATATTAGAGATTGTCGGCAAGGACCAAAACCTACAACTTGGCATAGTCCTAGTAGTGTTGTGGAACAACCTATAGATTATTTACCAAGTCCTTTGGATATGACAAAATGAACGAACATTTATCAGATTATATAATGATCACAGAACCTCTAATGACAAAGAATGTTTTGGATGAAATTTTATCCGACTTAAATGAAGTTGAGTGGCGCGTCCCAGATGCGATGTATGGTTATGATCGTACTTGTACGACATTCCCAGTATCATCAGCTGTTATAGGAAATTATCCAATACCAGCAGGTAAATTAGATAATGTCAAAAAAATTGACAATACATTATTGAGGGTAGTACATAAGGCATTACGAATTTATCAAGGAAGGTTTCCTGATATTCATACTCATTCTGATTCTGGTTTTGATATACTACGTTATGATATTGGGCAGTATGTTGGTTCTCACATAGATGATCATGCTCCTAGAGTATTATCCATGTCAATCGGTCTTAATGATGACTATACAGGAGGAGAGTTTAGATTTTGGAGAAATGATGATCATATCATCAAAGTACCGTCTGGCTGTGCCATAATGTTCCCGCCAAACTTCATGTATCCGCATGAAGTTTTACCAATAAAATCTGGTGTTCGATATTCAATGCTTACTTGGTTTGTATAACCATATAATAGAGGCGTAATGAGTGACGAAGATAAACGTACAATTGCGATCGTTACCATTATTGCCGTAGTTGGCGTATTTGGTTTATTATATATGTTATTGGGAATAGGGTTTTATGCTGAATATGAATGTGTTCAATTTTATATTATGAAACAAGATAAAATACCACCAGTTTGTTCTAGTGGAGATTTTAGTAAAACATTGCTGGAATTTGCAGGTCTTATGATTGGCGTATTAGCAGCCATTAAAGTCTTTATGGGAAATATGTAGAAGGGGGCTTTTGGCCCCCTTCCTTTTAGTGGCGCCTCAGAACGCTACGTTGAGACGATCCTTGCGCGAACGCTTGATACCAAAGAACGCCATAAGACCGAAGCCGAGTCCAAGCATTGCCCAAGTCGAGGGCTCAGGAATCGCCGCAGTCTCCATGCTCTCGTTGAACCCCGTGATGGAGGCGCCACCACGAAGACCAAGAGTAGCCGCTTCCGTCATGCTAAACGCACCATCCGCCGAGAATGGCGAAAGGTTCGTACCAGCGAACGAGAACGGGTTGGTAGTCGGCGAGCCGCTGTCCTGAAACAGCGTCGTGCCAGGCGTGCTGAGTCCGATTCCAGCCGGTTGGCCGTTGGCAGAATCAGCAAAGAAGCCAAGCGTCGAAGGCCCTGACCCAAGTGCATCGTTGAAGGTCAATGACGCGCTCTCGCGGATGCCATTAACTGGGCCGACGAAGTTGGTATCGCCAACCACGATTCTCAGCGCACCCGTGCTTGGACCGCTGTTCGAGATCAGCGAAGTTGAGAACTGGAGATTGTCCTCACCCGCGCCGCTAACGCTTGCTGCCACAGTACCGATAATGTGGAACGCACCGACCGTGGTGTTCAAGATGATGATGTTGTTCGACGGGCCAGCAAGATCGCAGGCCTGACCATCAGCACAAGTAACCACAGTCGAGCCGTCACTGAAGGCGATTTGCAACGTCGCCTGGGCGGGTTGCGCCCCAAAGAGAGCGGCGGCTGCCACCCCCATAAGCAGATACTTATTCATTCAGTTCTCCTTAGTTTCCAGATCTGGACGCAGGAACGCTACGCATAGCTGGAGAGCACATACTCACCCTCCATCTATTCAGGAAACATTACGGAATGTTAATCTTAGCACCGCAATGCAACAAAAGCAAGACAGTTTATGTACTAATTTAATATGTGAAAATCATTCGCCTTTGTAAAACATTATGAACAATCCACGTATGATAAAATATGAACCCGGTAAAAACAAGACTAACCATCCAATTTGGCTTCCTGTTAAATTCCATAACAAAATTGACAATAGGAGAATAAATATTCCAAGAAAGATTGCGCTGACACTTTTTCTCATCTTAGTGGCGCCACATGCAGGATTGTCTCACAGCACGTCTTACAATCAGACGTCTTTCTAATAGAGAAACTGAGTGTCTCGCCTGGGCAGCTCAAGGTAAAACCTATTCAGAAATTGCCTTATTGACAGGCACATCATTTGGGACAGTTAAAACGAATCTTGATTCGGCACGTTTTAAACTGTGTGCAGTCAACGTAACTCATGCTGTAGCTTTAGCCATTACTTACGGTAAGCTTTTTATGACTGAAGATGCTATAGAAACTCGTCAAAGAAATGCTGAACGGTATTATGGCGAAATGGGTACTGTTAGGTAGTTTTGGCTTTCTCCCTATTTCTTTGGTTAGTATTTGCAGATCGACATTTTGGTGAACAAAACTTTTGTCTCTCTTGATACCAATGATATGTTTTACCGCACCAATTACATTTTCTTTCTCTTTTGGCAGATTTTAATTTTCCGAAATTATCACCATGTATCTGTGATTGAGAATCGCAAACTGGAGAGCAATAACCACCTAAAAGGTTATGTGAATATATGCCACAATATTGGCATTTTCCAGTATCCAACCCTGCCATATATCACCTTCTATTTTGTGGTTTTCAGAAAAAACCTAATCGTTTCTAGGGGGTTATGCACATAGCCGGCACAAACGATTAGGCCGCCCTTGCCCCGCGCTAGGCCGCCTAAAACGGGTCCCAGAGCCGACCACCCTCCGATCCGCGGCACCCTAGCCCTCCCCTCTTGGTTTTCGCCAAAAGTACGCTGGCTTAGAAACTGACTTAAAGATTTCCCATTCTTCTTCATTCTCATCGCTCTTAGCGATAAGCTGATTGATAGTGTGAAGAACTGACTGACGCGCATTTCTGGGCGCTTCCCCAGGCGCGTAAACTCTGCCCATAATTTCGAGCGTGTTGATGTGACTTCCATCTACAGGAATGGATTCTAAAATTCTCTGCTCTAACGGAGAATATCTGACTTTTACTTTCATCATATCCTTATACCTGATAGAGAAAGGGCGCTCCTAAGAGCGCCCTTGTTTGGTTACTCAGCAGCGATGTCCTCTTCACCACCGCCTTGGTACTCGATCTTGACAGGAACAAAGTTGAAGACAGTATCTTCACCCTTGCTCTTGACGGTAATCCGCCAAGGCTGCTCGTGTTTGGAGAGCAGATAGTTGTCGAAGTTGGCAGCCGAAACTACCTTCTTGTTGTCAAGATCGGTTTCGTCTGGATCGGTGCCGAGCTTTTCCACAATCGCTGAGGCTGCGATTGGACCATTGCTGTCGATGATAAGGGCCGCGACCTTGGCGCGACGGCTAACTGCGGTCGTACCAATTTCGTTGAGAATTTCAGCTGCGTGCGTAGTGCAGCCGAGCGCTTCAACGATCTTATCAACTTTGTTGACATCTGCTTTCTTCGCCTTGGGTTCGCCGGTTTCCGTGGTTGCCTTACGACCGCGAGTGGGAAGAACGAAAGTTCCCGCCCTGATTGCTTCAAGCTTGGCTTGCGCATCATCAGCGATCTTCTTGATCTTCTCCTCATCTGACAGCTTCGGAGACTTGGGCTTCTTCTCTTTGACGGTTTCTTGGAGCCGCGTCTCATCCGCGGTCTTGAGGACTTCTACGTGGGAAGGTGGCGTCCCGTCCTTCTTGATGGGCTTACCGCTTTCGCCGCCAGCGAACTCCCAAATCCGAACAAGAGCCTTTTCTTGGTTTTCGTCGTTGACGTCAATTTCGCCAATAACGGCATTTCCTACCGCCTTGGAAAGAGCCTTGGCGTCGATCTTGGCTCCCTTTTCCGTATAGTGTTCGTGCGCCACAGTTTTGTCAGCAACTGTGTAGCGTACCTGAAAAATTTTGCTCATTATGCTCTCCTTGAGGATTGGGACCTTCCCGCACCTGGGAGAGAATATAGCACATTGCGACGAAAAGCGCAAGCGAAAATTTGCTTTTTAATATACTTGATCATAGTGTAGTTATCAATCCTCGATAAGTTGTCTAATGTCATCTAATGCAAATTGCGCTAAATCTTTCTTGGCTTTTAAATTATCAGCAATTCCTTTATCCACAGTCTTATCCGCAACTATATCCCAAATAGTCAATGCCCCTCTCATACCCATCCTATGTACTCGATCTTCTGATTGAAGTCTATGAATTAAATTATACGAGTTATTATAGTATATCATATTCTGGCAACCTGATTCTTGCAGATTGCCTCCAATACCTTTGGCTTGATTGGATAACAAGATCTTTTTCTTACCAGATTTAAATTGATCTGATTGCTCCATCAACACTATATCGTCACCATAATCTTTATGGAATGTATGTCTAATGCATTTGATATCTGGGATGAAACGCGCCCAAATAATAACTTGTCCCTCAATTTGTTGTACCATATCTAGTGCGATTTTGGCACGTTCGTAAGAGAAGATTTCATACACTCTCTTACTTGCAGTCTCATTCTCATCATCGTCGGGTAAGAATCCAGAGCAGATCTGCTGGAGGCGCACCATTGCGGCCAAAGCATTCTTGGGCGCGACTACATTTCCTGACTTCAATTCTGTCATAAACGCGTGTTTGATATTCTCGTAATGCCAACGAGTTTCATTACCTAGCATGTATACACGTTTGGCATAAATCTTATCAGGTAAATCGAGACATTCTTTCTTGGTTTTTCTAAAGCTATGTGGCGCAATGATACTATAGAACTCTTCAACATTCTTGCTGCCAACAACTTCTTGACCTGTATATCCACCAAGTTCGCAGAAGTGCGCTTTAAATGGAGTAACATAGTTATATCCAATAATCTTAGGATCAAGAAACATAAATTGACACCAAATATTAAGTAAGCTAGTGGCAATAGGAGTGCCTGTCAATATCCTGCGATACTCAACTAGTCTTCCAAAATCTATTGTCTCTTGAGTTCTACCAGAAGTATAATTGCCTATCTGATGAGATTCGTCAATAATCATCATCAACTTAGATTTTTGGGTAATATTCTCATATACTCTTGCGCCTTTTTTGGTATACCTTATATCAAATTTAGCTCCAAATAAACGCATGAATTGCGTTATTGCAAACCATCCATCTTTAGTATTAACTGAATCTATATTTAAGGCAAAGATATTGAGCTTGCCAGGTTGCTTTAATTCTGAAGACTCATAAGAATTTCCAGCATGCCATAATGTCATATTTAAAGGGATAGATGGATCTATATGTTTTGGAATTTCCTCTATTATCCATTGCTTGTGTACGCCTTTGGGTGCTAAAACTATAGCAGCTTCAATTTTCTTTTCCATAAATAGAATACAAAAATTGGCAATAGCCATTGCCGTCTTGCCTAATCCCATCTCTAAGAACCAAGCAAATGCTTTGCGATACGTACTGAGATTAAGACCTTCTATTTGATGATCTTTAAGCTCGAACTTAGGATGATAATTAAATTTGATAGGTTTAATATCATCCATCATTTCCTTAATTTCTTGAATCTCATCTAACTGCTTTATCTCAGCAGCAGCATCTTCCCATTCTATTTCAAATCCGCTTTCTCTCAAAACCTTAACATTCCAATTAGACATATCGTATCTAATGGATTTAGATGAATAACGTATTTTTGGTCCATTTAGGCGTGACAATATCTTAAGGAACTCAAGCGGAAATGGTCCGTGAATCATTAGATAGTTTGATTCTGTAATGACTCTTATCATGCGAATAAATCCGGTCCTTTCATCTTAGGTGGAGGTGGCGCGTCAAGAACGGACATCTTACCAAGAAAGATGATTCTAGTTATTAGAATCATTCTGAATCCTCTTGGAATTCTTCCCTTGATAGCATAAAGACTATCACCTGGAACTCCTGTTTCTTCCATAAAAGGTTTACATTCTTCATAATCATACCTATCAATTTTGCATAGTATCTCATCTGTGTCGTCATGCACAAACAGATTTAAACTCCAAGATGGACCTTCTATTCTACGTCCATCCCTCTTTGCTAATGAGTGCAAATCATTCTCATCCCGAGGCTGTATTTTCTTGACTAATCCGAATATTGAATGTATTCCATCTAAGCCTGCATACAGATCAATTATAGGCTCTGGCTTTGTAACGATATTCAAAGCTTTCAAATCTACTTTCTTGATTATATCAGCTATCGGAGTTAATGAATCTATCTTAGTTGATGCTGTTTCTAGCTTTGCCATAATGGCAGCAGTTAATGGGGCGCTACCAGGTTTGCGTGATTCCAATATCTTACGCACCGTAACTGGACCGACACCTTTGATATTCGTAAGAGGACCAACAAGGATTTTCTTGCCATCCTCTACTTTAATATTCCATCTGTCTGTAGATGCTTGAATATCTAATGGCTTATATTTGATACCTTCCATATCTAGTTCTCGAAGCAATCTGAGTTGCTTCATAGGCTCGTACTCATTATCTAATGTGGCTGCCGCAAACTCTACAGGATGATATGCTTTAAGCCAGCAACACCAATATGTTATAAGTGAATAGCTAAGTGCATGGCTAAGATTAAACGACCAAGCACCCATTTGAATTAGTTCTGCCCAAATAGTATCTGCCGTCTTTTGATCTAATCCATTCTCAAGCGCACCCTTCATAAAAGGTTCGCCCAAAGTTTTCATTTCTTCTACGCCTAATGATTTAGACATAGCCTTTCTGATCTTAGTAACACCACGAAAATCCATCTTGCCTACGTCTCGACAAATGGACATAACTTGTTCTTGATAAACTACTTCGCCATATGTTACTTCCAAATATGGAATTAGCATCGGGTGATGATATGTAGCTGGCTCTGTACCCATTCTTTTACGTGTCCAACGGACTGCTCCACCAGCAGCAACTGGACCTGGGCGCGACAAAGAAGTGATTGCTACAAGATCACCTAATCTATCCGTATGAATAGATTGAAACAAAATCTGCAAGCTCTTTCCATTAGCCTGGAAGATACCAGAGAATTGTTTCTTGTTGAGTACGTCGAACGCTTTCTGATCGTCTAATGGGAGCGCCTCAAGAAAACCGTTTCTTGGTTCCTCACCTATTAACTCAAGAGCGCGCTCAAAAACGGATAGTTGAGATAAGCCCAATATATCAATTTTAAGGATGTTGAGAATTTCTGCATCATATTTGTCTGCCATGATTGCACCAGTCCTGCCATCAATAGCAACATAGTCCAATACTTCACCAGAGGTAATAGCGATACCGGCTGCATGCTGACCAGCATTAGTTGCGTGATCTTCTGCTTCAAATACGGCGGATATTTCTGGATACTCATCTAAAAGTTTCCTTCCGATTTCTGTATCTGAGAAGGTTTCCTCGAATGATTGTAGCGCCCGAGAATCTTTTGATGATCGCTCGATAAGTGTGTCAGCTACCTTATCGCATAGCCACTTTGGTATACCCAAAGTTTTACCGGCAGTATTGATGATACTTCTAGGCTTATAACTCATTACTGAGCCCAGCCGTGCCACATGATTGAATCCATACTTCTGCCTGATATAATCAAAAACAATGTGACGCTTGACATCGCTGAAATCGAGATCAATATCAGGTAAATCAGCGCGCGTGATATCGATGAATCTCTCAAAAAGGAGTCCAAATTTAATAGGGTTAACATTTGTAATACCAGTAAGATAACAGAGCAAAGAACCAGATGAAGATCCACGGCCCGGTCCTACTATCATGTGTTCTTTGGCATAACTAACCAAATCTGCAACGATATAAAAGTAGTCTTGGAAATTCTTTTCAGTAATGAGTTTCAATTCACGCTCTAATCGCTCAGCATATACTGGATCATTTAGATCTATACCAAGTTTTGCTGCGCCCTCCTCACACATATCTCTGAGTGAGTAATTATGTGCTGGTCTAAAAATATCAGCTTTAAGCAATTTGGCATTGCATATATCCATTGCAAAGTCTCTGTTGACTATCGCACATTGCGCGTCAATATCAGATACTGCATATGGTAGCGCAGCTCGCCATTCATTATCGTCTAGTATGTATTGTGGGTGTATAGATGATTCGGCATTATTTCCTATTAACGTATGATATGGAAGTTTGTCATCTGGATATGTAAAAACATTATCTGATGTAGCTATAAATTGAAATCCTTTGGCTTTTGCTTCACGAAATAAACCTATGGGAATGGATGGCGACAAGGCAATAAAAAAATACTCATGAGGATACACTTCGGACAGAAGCAATTTGTTATCAGCAATTTTGATTACATCAGTTGCAAGAATAGCTTCTTCATAAGAGAGAACTGGATAATAACCTGATTTAGATGTTGCATTCAACACTAATTCGTTAATGGTGCGGAGCTTGCTTGTGGCGAAAAAGGTCCAGTAAGATACCGGAGGTTTCTTCTGGCCTAGAATTGGGGTCACTCCAAGCTCTACACCAAACACTGGTTTAACTTTAACTTCATCACATAGTTTTTCCCAATCTGTAAAACCAAATGTGCTCAAACGATCTGAGATGGGCGCGGCTAGCCAGTTGAGTTGAAGCACCCGATTATGAACATCCTCAATCTTTCCGTATGCGTGACGGAAACTATATTCAGATTTGATGCGCATTATATTCCAAGTCCCCTTTCTACGAAGGTATGATCTATTGGGCCTAGACCATGTCTCTTTCTTATCCAATTACCAATATTTAATTTATTAGAATCATCTGTGCCGTATGTTGGCCTATCTCCATCATACCATTCTATAAAACATTCTTTGCAAATTCTATTGTCACCGTGCCACATTGATCCTCTAACATAATCAACTTCTCTTTCACAACAATCACATATTTTACTTTCCAAGACCTGCTCCTTTTCGTTTGCAAATTTCCATCATTAAATACATTAACGCATGAGTTGGATCAGGTATTAATCCATGAGGATTAAACATACCAAAAGCAACACGACATGCTACTGACATACGCTCATTATTCCCGCCACGTCTTTCGTTATAATTTTTCATTGAATGTTCAAGCATATCAAGTGCTTCTTTCCAATTTTCTGGAACTTCTACCTCACGTCTATTGTGTTTTGATATATGATATTTTACATACTTCATAGCAAGCCTCGTTTGAATAACTCAACAGCACATCTTACCGTTGCAGCAACATCAACATCTGCTCTATGTGAATCTTCAAACGCAGTACCAAACAACTCTATATGTAGATTTTTTAATGAAAGTCTATACCCTTTCAAATGAATAGTATTGGCTACCAAATCTATTGTTGGAGGCCATCTAGGCGGTGGCGTATTATATCTTCTACATTCAAGTTCTATCATATCCATATCGAAGCGCAAATTCTGCCCAATTAATAAGTTAGATGATCTTAGTATTGGAATAAGAAATGGCAATTCTAGTTCAATAGATTGAAAGTCTTTTACATAATCGTTAGTAAATCCTGTGATTTTGGTTATTTCTTCAGATATAGGTCTAGTTGGTTTGAAAACCCTATAATATAAATCTTGCATTTCACCCGTATCTGATTCAAAAGACTGGATGGCAATTGAGATGATTTCTGGTTGCGCATCCAGTTTGCGTGCTGGGTTGATGATTAACCCTGTAGTTTCAGTATCGAATACTGTAGCTTTCATTTGTCGAGTTTAAAAACCTCTTGTATTGGTCTCTGATTTTCATCATGTAACCTCCTTGGTCTAGGAGGAGGCTCTACCATAAATTGTCTCATCATCCAAGAATGTAGGGTTGCATTTTCATTATCTGCTCGCTCTAGCCATTCGTTAGTAATTACTGCTGGTGCGCGACCGTATGTTGATTTTTTCTTTTTCATCCTTTCTAATTCATCTACAGTTTGCTTGAACGACATTGTTTTGATATCAAGAATAAGCTGTGCTCTCTTTACCTCGTTTTCATTTGCCATAGCTGCTACTCCTTTGGATCGAACACTGCCAAACGCAACGCATACCCTGCCAAATCCAATAAACTATCAAAATCTCCTTTCTTTGAATATCTACTGAGTTTATCTATTATATAAATTAAGAATTTCATTCTGACTGCTGCCTCAAATGAGTTAACATGTATTCCTTCTGGAAACAGAATCATTAATATTTGAGCAGTTTTATGTTCATTGCTACCATACTCCTTCTCACGCTCTTTCATAATTTCTATTAATTGATTAGCTAACTCTATGGCACGCTCTGTTTCTGTTGTCATGCAAACAAATCCTTTGGTCTTATGTTACGGATTTGCAGAGTTGGTATTCCTAATTTATAAAATTCAAGAATTGATTCTTCATTATCGTCAACAATAAAATGTATTTGATAAAATCTATCCTTAAAATGTTCTTTGATTAATCTAAGTTTCAATTCGCTGTTCTTGGTATAATCCTCGTCTGGGCGCATCAAGATTGTATTTATATCAATCCTATTTCGTACTAACCAACTAACAGTTAGTGTTCTGAACTTTTCTGGTCTCCCAGTAAATCCTACAATCTCGTAATTCATAGCAGAAAGAGAATTGATTAAATTAGCTACGTTCTTAAATGGTTTGTCATATTTTCCGTTTTCGTAGTACTCATCCCAAGGCACAGTACCGATCATGCTGTCTCTCCAAAAGGAGTCAGCTACAGTATGATCAATATCTATAACTACAATCATTGATTTATTAGGCCGTCCTCGTCAATCCAACCTGTATCCCAGGCTTGTTCATAAGTGAATTTTTTCTTGGTATAAGGATTGGTAAATCTACTCTCACCTTTCTGTCGCGCCACCTTTCCTTGCTGATAACACATTGATACATCTAAGGCGATTTCTTCTGCCCAACTAAGTTTGAGTTCCATTATAGTTCATTCGCTCCTATAATATCCAATTTCTTTACTATGTCAGTTTTTTCTTCAGATGTAAGTTTCTTGTTTTCATAGATCATGTTCTGTAGATCTATTCTGGCTTTGAATGCATCATTCTTATAAAAAAGATAGAACCAAGGATATACTTTCTCAACCTCTATTACCATAGCATCCATTACGTTTCTATACTCATCTTGTACACGTCTGCTGACACGTTTCCTTGTCATATTAACAAAGTTACGCATATTGATAGACATATTGATATTTGTTAGAATATTTGTTGGCAAGACACCTCGCGCATCTTCATTATGCACACCGTTATCTATCATTATTTTATAACTGGCAGCAATAGTTTCCATTGTATTTTTATAAAGTTCATTCCCTACAACTGATGGACCTGTAGCATATTCAAAATCTTCCATATTCACAATACGCATAGCTTGCTGAGCATATGATGCAGTTCTGGTGCGCACCAATTGATGGGTGAACGCTCTTGTAACCTTCTCTATGAGGAATGTAAATTGAACAAATTCCCAACTAGATGGCAATGTGCCTGCTGCCAATTGAAGTTCTTTTAAAACCTCATAATCCGGTTTCGCTCGTATCTCATCGAGCAATCCTGGAGACATTTTAAGTCTTGTTGATCTAGTGTATGCAATGATATTAGCAGCATAGCGACCAGGATCTTCAGAACCCATACCTGTTCCGTCGATGAGTGTTACTTGCATATCCATCCCTCTATCTTGCGAACATCTTGGATTAGATCATCTAGCAGTAATTTGGGTCGCCATGTTGCGTAGCGCCCCAAAGAATAGATACCATGATGTACTGTTGCCCAACGCATAAACGCTTTACGTTCTGCTTCATCTATCTCTGTTATTTTGAAGTATGGCTGTCTCTTAAAGTCAGCGTCGAGTACGACACAATCATATAAACCAAGACTATTATAAACAAGAGCCAAATCAATAAAATCAGGTATTTCAGTACGGTTTGGGAACTCAACAATGAGTTGATCCCCTGTAATAGTGGCGCGACTATATACTTCTGGACCTGGGTATAGAACTGAGACATAGGCATCACAATCCAATATTCTACCTGTGAATACACAACCTGGAATACTATCAAAATTAATATCATGTTCATATTCTAACAATGCCATTAAAACTGGCATTGGCAATGTAGAGATAGCTTTAACTGGTATATCCGCTTTGTTTTTTAATGGATCAAATCCTGTTCCATAGCAGACATTAACATTTTCTGCCATTTGCTCTACTAAATTTTGTGGCGCTACATATCGTTCTTCTTGAATAGTACCCGCAATAATGGATCTATCTGATAGATATTTGCCAGTGCATTTTCTTGAATAAGAGAGACTATCTGCCACTACGTTTCTAAATGGTTCATGAGTCTTTAACATATTAACTTTTTTAAAAGGTATTCCCAAAATATTACCTATTTCTGGAGTTCTAAACCGCAAGACTGCATGATGGTTATTTGGCAGTTTTTCTTGTTTTTCAAACACGGTTATGTGATGACGTCTTAGCATATTAGCTGCCAAGAGTCCTGACATACCAGCACCTATAATATGGATATCTGCCATATTTTGTTACTTCGGTTTGATAATGGCCTTCTTGAAGAAACGAAATCCCATCTTATCAAAAGGTGGGACAATGTTCCTTCTCAACTTCTCACGCAGGAACGCTTTGAACGTACTCGTATGGATACTCTCGAACTCATCGAAGTGTACCTGATTTTCTTCCAACAGTTTACGCAAAGCCATCGCATAAGAGTGTTGACCTCTAGTATAGTCAATCTCAAAATGTCTTTTGATAATTTCTGAGCCGTCGTTTTCTGCTACCCATTGAATAGCATACTCACGTTTCTCTTCACCCTTAGCTAAACTACCCTGGATAACATCATCTATGCTAATTTTGCCGCCGCCTGTCATTGTAAATTCTTCTGAGCCAGCAGCCATCATAGCTCTAGGTAAATCTACTTCCTCAATTTGAGCAAGTTCCCTATTCAATTCTTTTAGGTGCGCCTCAACTTGTTCGATCTCAGCTTGCAACTCTAGGGCTTTACTTGCCCATTTCGATATGGATGATAATTGCTCTTCTGATGGCGCAACAAATCCGAACATATCACGGACATCGTCAGTCATTTTCTTTCTCCAAAATTGGGGTAGCTGTAATCACACGTATCTCAGCTTCTTCTTCGGGAGTGATACCAGGCATTTGTTTGATCCAAGAACAAACAGCACAAGTATTTCTAGTATCATCTGCCCATGTATATACATGACAATGACATACAGCGCAATCAAATTCTCTATAATCCACAATGTCCTCCTTCCACATTTTCAAATAGGCGCGCTCATGGAAGCTGCTTCCCACTTCCCAAGAATTAACCCTCGAAGCATAAGGGCCATTCATCCGATTTCTGTAACCGGATCGCGCCATAAATATTAACCCTTGAGCCTGTCGTCTGTTCCACGTCCCTTTAATATATTGGACTGTAGGAACATGAGATCACAAATAGCACATGCTATGTGTGATAATCCAGTAGCAGGATCAATTAGTACGCCTTTTTGAAACTCAAAGATGTGGCGCTGCGTTTTGGCAAGAAGCTCAGTATAGGATTTTGGATTTTCAATCCAACCCCAAGCACCGTGCCTTTCTTTACCATACATAAGCGCACGAGACACTTCTTCAAGTGCGTCGATTGGAATTAATGTATGGTCTATTTTAACAGGTTCTGGCACAAGTTCAGGTTCCGGCGGTTGTTCAATTACAGGTGCGATAACAGGTCTTGAAAATCTTGTAGGTGGTCTATCCAATCTAAGCATGTTCTCAATTTCTTCTGTCGCTCTATTGACAGCTAGGCTTTCATTCTCTGTCATGTTTTCTCCTGTTTAGAATGGTATATTTTCGCCCTTTGAAGGATTTACTCTCCCTTCAATAATAGGACCACTTTCATCCTGAGTCTGTTCGATATCAGGACGAACAACATTGGTACGAATATCTTCGTAGAATGACTTGCACAGTCTAATTAGTTGTTTGCTTGGATCAAGATCCATTATTAGCTCACCCTTTATTGGTCTAAATGTATACCAATCTCCCTGTTCATTTCCATCACTAACAATATCAAGCTTCCAGGAGCGCCAAAAAAGAGGCGGCTTCCACAGCTCGTTATTAGGAAGTTGAACTGTCTCTGTTCGACAGAGTGTGAGCCATTTACGTGAATGTTTTAGATTGGTTGCCTTGAGTGGAAAAAATATCCTTGACCAAGTAGCGCCGTCTTGGATAAGGCAATACCACTGCGCTGTTTCTTGGATTATATTGCCACTAGGCAATACATTTTCATTTTTGTCATTTCTAACAGTTTGTTTCAATATATTGGCATCGTCGCCATGATTATTAGCAAGACCACCTCTGTTCTTTGTCCATTCAATATAGTCTGTAGTAAAATGGCAAGGAACAACAAGAACTGATTCCTTATAGATATCACCTGTCGCGACATTGCAGAAATCACCAATCTCCGCACCTTCGATATACTCAGCTTTCTTTTTATTCAATTGAGGAGATAGTGCTTGAAGAATAACTAGACGTGGAATAAGAACGTCCTTAGCTTTGACGTTCTCAGTTCCCATTCCTCCCAAGCCGAGGAGTTCATCATCTAAAGCCAGACTACCTTGGGGCTTCGTTTGTAGTTCATTCATGTTCCGCTCCTATGAGAAAAGATCACGTTTCGGTTTGATTACTTCTTCCATCCTATCAAACAATTCTTCCCAAAACTTTATAGCTATTGGGAAACGAGGAACTCCATCTGGAGTTAGTGCTTGATATTTAATTGTAACAGAATGAAAAGCATCTTTATCTTCCAAAAGAGCCTTTGTGAATTCTTGTGTTCCTGCAATACCAGCTCTAAATTCTGTGCCATCTGGCATAGAACAAACAGCTATTTTAGCATAGCCTGACCAATTTCCTTCGCCTTCAAGTATGTCCTTTAATTCATATTCTTCGTCAACAAATTCTTTACGTTTGAGAAGTTTATCTGAGCGCTTCTGTTCATATCTAGCATTGTGGCGCACGATTTGGCCTTCAAATCCCTGCAACAGAAGTTCTTGATTGTAGATATCAAGCTCATCCTCTGTTGTTACAAATTTTGTTGGCGTTGCCTTTATCATATTTATGTTATGATCTTTACTAAACAACTCTAGCCATAAAAATTCCCATCTATTCTCAAAATTGATATGTGGACTTTCTAAGTCAAACATATCGTATATCCAATATTCTATAAGTTGTGCTGATTCTTCTAAGTCAGCAAACTGTGGCTTAGTCTTTCTGGCTAGAGAAATGATCTTATTAAAATTGTCATGTAGATCGTGATTATATAGTTCTCCATCAAGAACTATATTTGGATATTCCTCAAAAAATGCTTTCAATTCTCCCTCGATATGAGGAGTAGAAATGAGCTGTATATTGGTGCGCGACCAGAGTCCATCCGCATTAGCCAAGCAGCGAACGCCATCGAGCTTAGGCTGAACAAAACAAGGGCGCTGCCAGCCTATGTATTTTTGAGCAAGCATAGGCTTGATAAGACTTAATCTAGTCTCGTGAATATTATCAATGTCCAATCTGTAATCTATTCTCAATTTCTTGTTCATCTCCGCCCTGGCATAAAATAAAGCTTGACTGCTTATAGTAGATTGTGATTTTAATTCTACTTGGGTCCACTCTGTTGTAATTATTTGTCCACCCAAGACACCATAATGCGATCTCCAGCAACCTTCCCATTCGCCTTCCCCCACTTCGGCTTGCCAAACTCTAACATTACCAGATACGTCCGCTTTGTATATTTGATCCAGAAGCATTTTTCACCCTCTATAGTACATTAGCACAGTTGCGACACGAAAGCAAACGCTTTTTTAAACTACCGTCTCTTCATGTGATTTACATTGACTAGTGGTTCGTTATTTTTGAGACAAATCTCAATTGTGATACCTTCTAATTCTAAAGCTTGTAATAATGATAGATCCTCTTTCACAATATGGACAAGAGGCATTAATCCAGCTTTATGTAATTCGTCAATTACTTGATTGAATCCTTTTGAACGATTATTACCATTCAGTGCACGGTTTTTACTTCCGTGACCAACATAAAATATTTTGTTTATATCAGTTCGTTTCCAAACATAGACGCAATAATTACTTTTCATGTGATTTCTTTGTGAGCTTATAAACACCCGGTGCAATCTTCTCAACAAGCTTCTTCTCCATCAATCTAGTTACAGCATTATTGATTGTACTTTTATTGTAACCTAATGATACAAGATTATGACTCATTTCTCGCCATTCTGCCGATTGGCGCTTCTGTAAAAATTCAAGAGTAAAATCCATTGCTGTTTTTCCATCTGGATGTTTAAAATGAGATTGTCTTTGCTTTTTATTATGTGGCGGTGCCATTAACTTTTGGTTATGAGCAACAAGTTGCGCCACTTTAGAAAAGTGTTCCTCTTTTGGTTCAGGAAGTTCTTCAACATGAACATTAAGTTCATCTGGCAAAAGTTTTGCCATCATAGCAAACATGATCTCTGCGTTACCTGAAAACTCCACTTTGTATTTCATTTTTCTTCTCCTATGGGCATTGAATGATAAGAGGCGCTGCTACCGGCCCATTCCGATAGCAGCGCCAATATGTGATGTTATGCGATTTCACAGGTAATGTCAAAACCCACCGAGAACCTGAATCGCATCTTGTAGTGCCAAAACAACAATGACCGCTCACTATGGGGCGCGTGCGACGGCGTTATTGCTACGTCTGACCACGCTGGAACATCATTGTTATCCATCACTAGCCGGTAATCACACATCCGCTGCTGGGGTTGTATCCTCGGTGGGATTCCTCATTTTCTTGCTTTTTTCTTATATTTGCTCATCTGCACAACATGGCGCACAGAAACTAGTTTGTGTATTTTTGGCTGTTCCATTATTGGATAAACTTTAACTTGTTCTCCATGCGGAACAATACCAAGTTTGTATCCCAATGCTCTTAAAACAGCATTGATAGTAGCTGCTTGCGGCTTTCTTGTTTTACCAGAAAACCAATTTGATAAAGTATTCGATGTTACGCCACTGTTATCTTCAATCCATTTATAATTTACGCCGCTGTCCTGATAAACAGTTCTGATTTCGTCAATTATAGGATCTTTATCAACGAAATTATACGATTTGTAGGTGAAGCTCGCCATTTTTCATTCCTTCTGTGGTTGATTGAGAATTGCGATAACGCAATTGTGTGTTGCTTTCTTTTCTGCTTTATGCTATACTGCGCGAATATTTCGGGAAAGAGAAAAAGATGCCAGATCTATTTACGGATGAGTACGAAAAAGCCAAGACTAAATGGGAAGAAGCCAGAAAAACTTTTGATCATGCGATAGATTTATATGATTCAATGAATCTATTGTTGAGACATGCACATAAAGAATTAGATGAAGCAGCAAAAGAATTTGCTGTTCAACAAGCAAAATTGGTTAAAACTGGAAAAACTAAAATTAAAGTAGTGAAGAAAGGAGAGTAAGATGGAATTAAATATCCAAGAAGCTCTGCAATTTCTTGATATACTAGAACCGGATGGGCGCCACACAATAGCGAGCGAAGCTCCATTTGGAGGTCCAGAGAACGGGCCTGTATGGGAAGCTGGCAAAACATTTGAGGCGCACCAAAGAGAGTTGCTCATCGCCGATATCAAAAAGCGGCAAGCACGTAAATCAAATGTGTACTATAGTGTCAATAAACCTTGCAAAATAACTGAGAGGCAAGGTTCTGGAGGCAAGAACAATATTGACGATATTATCGCTATCAGAGCATTAGCATTTGATATAGACTTTACGTCTTTTGAAAGAGATCAAGAAGCTGTTTTAAATTTCATAGATAAGGAACTAGAATTAAAACCATCGCTAGTTATAAATACTGGTGGTGGCTTTCATCTTATATATTTATTGGATAAAAGAGAAGTAACATGGTTATTTAGGCCGCCGAAAAATGACAAAGAAAAAGAAGATAATGTAAAAATGATAGCAAATCGCTCAAACATTGCAGCGTTAGGCCATGATTTCGAGACCTTGTTGCGCTCCAAAGTTGCACATCTACCAGTTAAAGTAGATAATATGTCCAATATAGACCGCGTAATGCGTCTGCCAGGAACGATAAATTATCCAAAAGCAGAGAAGATAGCCAAAGGACAGACAATAGCGCAATCATACATAGCCAAAAATTATTTTCATAAATACAGCATTGGTATATTGCGATCAAAAGTGCCAGCCATAATGCAAGTTCGCGTAGGTGGTTTAAAGCATCCATTTGTTCCTCGCAAGAATTCTCAATGGACAGCATATAAGAAAGCGTTGGCATGTATAGAGTTCATTAGAGATCAAGGTCTAGCAGATACAAATGAATGGTATACGTTGCATGTTATGCTACCATTAATAGGTGCTATACATGACGATAACGAAGCCAATAATATAACAATAGATGAGGCAACAGAACTGTTTCTTGAAGCAGTTAGCGGCGGTGCCAGATACGGTGTAATGGGGCGCGGCCAAGGCTACTTCATGCGACAGTGGAAATCGCATCGCCCAGAAATTCCTAGAAATGGGACTAAAAGTCTTGGAGGTCTTATTTGGGCAGCAAAGGAGAATGGATTTAAGCCACCTTGGATAGGCGAAGTAATGTGGGAAGAAGATTATTTGAAACAAAAAGAAGAACTTGAGAGAAAGAAACAATCAATCTCTCAAGCAGATAAAGATTTGTTCAGCTAGGCTGCCACCTTTTTAGGTGTGAGAAGTCTTTCCTTGCGCGCCATAAAAGTTTGGAACGCTATCTTTAGTAGTTCATCTGTTACAGAACTACGAGAATCTGGATGCAAACATCTCATAATATTTGAAAACTCAGTATCTGTAAATACTGGTTTATATCCATCTATTACTTTATCCAAACTGTGCTGCATTTTACGAGCACTTTCAACTTCTTGTTTCCATCTTGGAAATGCTGCTTCACGAATTTTATCTACTTCAACTTTAAGCCGAATGGCTATCGCAGCTTCAACTTGTTTTTGTTGAGCTTTCGTAAATTTAATTGGATTTGATTTCTTTTTCTCCCTCATTTCTTTAAGTGGAATTAAAACCACCTCTATTGTTGCATGAGAAACATCCAATTCTTTGGCTATCTGTTCTCTTGACGGAAGAGATTTATGGAGCGCCTCATAGGCTAGGATAAAATCTTCCACTTGCTTTCGTTTCGTAGGTTTTGGCATTTTCGACTCCTAAAGTGGAGCCAGTGTAGGCACTGGCTCCAAGGTTATTATTACGCTGTTGATGTATCGCCTTCAGGAGGCGTATCTGGATCTGGAGCATTCAAAGCAATCAAACGCTCCTTGCGAGAGAGTTCCATTCTCTCAAGCACGGGTGAGATCGTGGCCTTAATCTCACGCTCCTTAGCGTTGATAATGGTCTGATCTCCTTCCTCTGTCCCAATCCTCTTAATCTCAGAGGCTGCGACAGCGTAGTCGTCACGCCAAGATCCTGAAATAGAATCTTCGTCCTGAAGAACTTTCAGGCGCGGACTAAGCTCCTCCCAATGACCCGTAACAATACGGAACACTGAGGAGCTGATACTAGTGCGCCGCTTAGGTTCAGGCGGCGTACTAGGCCATGCTACCACTTTAGCCATGGATACTCCATAACTGATAATAAGACCATTCTTATTATCAAAATAATTCTTTTTTGGGCAGAATCATTGTCAGATGCTTGCAGCGCCCAGAAGCTTTGCAATCACAATAAAGATTGCCTGTCCAATCTGGTTTTATTTCATATATTTTTTCTGGTTCTTTATAATGATACGTATTGACTTTGAATATTAACCAATGATCCTTGTCGATTTGATGTGGGTAATATTCATAGTCTTCTTTCACGGACATTCTCCATAAGCTAAAGTTTCAGCTACTTCTTGTGCTTTCATTCCCTCCTTTATCTCATCTTTATACATAAGCCATAATACATCGTCCTCTTCACTTCTTTCTAAATCCAATACAACAGTATAATGTTCATCATTTTCTTCTACTTTGAAGTGTGCATGTTGTTCTTTGGCGGCAGCAATTGCTGCCTCCAAAGATTCAAAGTTAACGTCCCAGTTCGGTTGACCAGCAACAGGGAAATCCCCTATAAATGTCATTACTCCTAGCGTCATTTTATCCTCCTTTTGGAGCCAACAAATGTGGCATCGACTGATAGATGAAAGACTCAACTGTGTCTTGTATTTCTTGAGCTAGTAATCTCAGCATTTCCTCCTTTCTATCTGGTGGTACAGTTTCGTCGTCATCCAAGAAATGCTCAGCCAGATTATAACATTCGCTGTCATATCCCTTTTCCATTCCTCCCTCCTATATTGTTATTTTGATTAAGACATACTGTATTTCTGAACTACCGTTCATAACGTCTGCTTGCGCTTCATCTAACGAAGTTTGAAGTTTGTCTTGGATTTCATGTCCGTGTCCTGTTGGATTTTCCACCCAACTATTAACTTCTTGCGCTGTAAACTCAATTTGTTCGACGTTCGGCTGGTTGATGTTGATTGTCATACGTGCCATTTGGTTCTCCTAAAGAGCTTTCTCGATTTCACGAGACACTTGCTTGGACGCTGGCTCCCCATTTTTATCTAGTATCATTATGTAATTGTTTATGTAATAAAATATTGTGATACCATCCTTAGCGTGATCATATCTGTCGTAGCGCACATGCTCAGAATAATGGTATCCTTTCCCCATTAAAAATTTGTGAAGCTTTTCATTATACGGAGAGGTTTTCATATTACTCTCCTTCGTCAAATTCTTCCTCAACTACTAAATTTTCAATGGAGTGTATTTTTCTTAGCCCTCCCTGTTTAGCCCATTCTTCAACACGCTCTTTTGAGCCCCAACAACCTCCTGGCGCTGAATTATAGAAAAATCTGACATATGCTTGCAGCCTGATGATATTCTCATCATCTGCTCTATCAATTGCACCTTTTAAATCATTTTCTACTATGGCAAGAAGAAAATGTCCAGGTTTAACACCGTCTAGTATCCATCTTATTATACCTGGATACATACGTATCGGAATTTGATGACGACCTAAAGCATATTGGAGAGTATCGTGGTCGAATTCCATGAGTGCTACCTCTCTTGGTTAGTGTTTGGTTTCACTTGCATCTTCTTCACATTTGTCGTTATGAAATTTTATTATAGCTGTCATAAATAAATGAAATTCTTTTTCATCATAATCTGCTAGCATTTGACCTGCTGCTTCAGCTAGTGCTACTAGAATGAAGCGACCTTCTTGTTGATCCGCAATGCCATGCGGATACAATTCGTCAACTAATGCATGAAGCCTGCAACGAAAACAGTTTTTCTCATGCTCTTCTTTGGTTTCTCGCTTTTTTGACATTTTCATTCCTATTTGGAGAAAAGTGGGAGGGTCATTGCGGGGGTGCTAAACCCTCCCACTCCTTGCCTGACTTTCGTTAGAAACAGCCATGAACTAACGCCAGCGTGGGGATATTGTGCGGTAGCCCGCTGGGACGTCAGGCAAAACTAATCTTTAATCCAAGTAGCCTTATCATAATCCTCGACGCGCAACCATGCTCTTGAGTATTGAGCTTCCCATCTATCTTTAGGATAATGATGAAAGACACGCTCTCCGCACTCAGGACAGCGCATTGGTCTGCGAGGATTGACCCAACAAATCAAAATACCGCAACATGGCATTTGCAGCAATCTGAATTGTACTTCTTGATTACTTGGTTTGGCCAAGATCTTGTTCCTTTATATCAGCTTCTACCTGATCTGCCATACTCCTAAGTAGTTTTGGTAATGCTAATGTGATATCAAGAGTTGCTTGAATATCGAAACTAGCTATTGAAAAACCATCACCTTTATTACCTTGTAATATCATTAACAATACACCATGTGCCTGGGTTCTAGCCTGTACCCATGTAGCTTCGTTATCATATTTACCTGGACCTATTGTCATTTAAGTCTCCTATGTAGTTGGGGCGCCACCTAAGCAGCGCCCCAAAAATTTTTTACTTGGTAGCAGGATCCAATTCTTCTAGCTTAGTAATGAGATCCTCGAATGGCTTATCATCGAGTTCATCCTTAAGCTCTTCAAGTTCCGTCTTGATTTCATCTACCTTATTGATAGCTTCTTCAAGCTCGGAACCTTTGTCACTTTCCTGTTGTGTCTCAGACATTTCGTCGAATTCAGATTGAAGACTGTCTGCTAGATTTCCAAGATTCTCTAATTCCTTGTCAATTACTCCTATGGAATCAGCAACAAGTGAGTCAAACTTGCTGTTTTGTTCAACAAGAGCGGTAACAGCAGTTTGAAGGATTTTCTGGTGCTCTTTCTTCATAATAGTCTCCTTGGCAAAGTGCCTAACGATCTGATTGGTAGCCTAATGCTCGGAGGCGCAATTGGAGTTCCAATTGCGTATCTAGTGCGCTTCCAAAATCTGCACTTAGATTTGGGAGTGGAATATCGCTAGGATCAGGAGGAAGAGGAGGATTGAAATTAACGCGATGTACCACTGGAGATCTGTTGTTCGCACGAGAATAAACTCCTCCACATTTCTGAGGATACGGATAATACCATCGAGAATAGCAGTGAGCATCTGCTGCATTGATCATTCCTACTGTTAGTGCAACGATTGAGATGGCTCGCATTACATTGCCCTCAGAAAAGCTGCGTCAGCAACTATGATTACAATGTTGCCAACAAGTTGATCTTCGTTTATGATGCGCCCAACATTCTCTTCCCAGAGAATTTGGGCAAGATGATTTGGTCGTTTGCCTTGCATTTTGCCTTCTTCATTACAGAAGGCTATGCATGGACGTCCACCGAATCTATTAAACCGTGGTACAATTTCGATATGGCCTTCAACACCGAAAACCAACATGTCGAGTGTTGGCTGTGCTGTGAGCACTCTGCCCTCAGCATATGTAGTGTCAGTAGGCTTGATAATATACATGTAGTTACCAGTAGGAGGTACTTGTGGAAACTCACTTTTCTTCTTTGGGAGTCTGTGTTCTGGCATTGTCAAGTTCCTCTTTGGTTGGGAAAGTGATACCTTTGCCATGTTTCCATTCGTAACAAACGCAGTCACCGCTATCCGTAATGATGACACGCTTTGTTACACCTAATTTGACAGCAACATTATTGGTATAATGTTGGAACGCTTTAACAGCTTCTTCAGCTGGTACATTGGTACGCACCCACTCGTAAGATTCATCTTCGAAAAATTGACAAACTGAGAAGGTTTCCATTAGTAGTCTCCAAATCTAGGGATTGATACTTGAAGTTCTCTCTGCCTCTCACGATACATTCTTTCTTCTTCATCTGACATCGTGCAGATTTCAACGATAGTCTGTGGCGCCTCAGGAGCAACCCTGATTTTGGCCAACTTACAAACATTTGAATTAATTGTTGGTTGCACCGTTATATTATTTGGTATTGGTAATGGTTTAGGTTGTGGATATTGCGGTGCTGGTGGCGGAATTTTGTTACCATGTATATCGTAATATGGTTGCTCAGGATAGCAATGATGTTGCATATCACACATCTCTGCATTGGCGCTGCCTGAGATTAGCAGCGCCACTACGATTACATTAGTTCTGAGGATGGACATAGGTCACTCCATTGTGGGTTTCCTCTGTCCAACGTTTTCCATCGTTGGTGCGACCATATGTAATACCGTTGTGCGTCTCAGTTTGCCAACGGTGGCCGTCAGTAGATCGCCCATAAGTGATACCGTTATGGGTCTCTATTGTTGTTGTTTGAGCAATGGCGCTGCTTGACATTAGCATTGCCACTATGATTATGCTACGTTTCACGTTTGGTCTCCTCATTAACTAGGGTTTCTACTAAGGCATTTAATTCTTCAACAGTGGTAACCTCGCCAACAGGATGCCACTTGGTAGTTACTTTATATTGTCCAGAATGGACATCTTCATCCTTGTAGGATACCTCGACATTCCATCCATGCTTTATTGGAGTAGCTCTTACCATTCCTAGAAGTGAATAGTAATGTGATGGCATACTTCCTCCTATGGTTTAACGTGTACGTGGCGACTGATAACCTCTCCTGAGCCGCGCCAGAAAGGCTGCACGATCCAATGTTTATCGCCGCGTCTGTTGAGATATGAGCCTACCATATGTATGCGTGGACTCTTTCGAGTATATCCAAGCGGCATACCTTGTTGATGCATACGAGTTTCTTGGCTAATATGCATGGTAACTATGGTATGGTCTAATCTCTGAGCTTTATTCATTCTTCTGCGTATTCTATTGAGTGGAGACATATCGACATGCTCCAACTCTACAATTTTTCTGGAAGATGTCAGTAACATTAGACACGACCATATCATAATATATTCGCCATACACATCTGCATAGAAGTTGGCTATTTGAGCATCTTGGCTATTTCCATTAAGCCTAAGCCGATAATGAGGAGGTAGCTCCAAAAACTTTGCTCCCCATTCAGATGGTTTATGGTATGATGTATCCCAAATGCTAAGGAGCGCGTCTAGTTGGATTTTATTATCTTTCCAGATATTAGCTAAATTAGCATCCAAAAAACTCTTAACAAAACTTGGACTTGTGATTTTACTGTAATCAAAATCTAGGTCGAAGAAAGCAGATATTGGACCAACGTTTGGTGGCTCGCCCTTCTTGATAAAATGATTACTCCATACCCAAGTAACCATTCCTTTTCTACCAAACTCATCTGTCTCTAGTAGAAAACCCAAACGAGTTGGTAATGGACGATTAGGATACTCATAAGCATCTATTGAGAATGTTGTTCTCAATTTCTCTCGTCCCGCTTCTGGCCATTCTATCCACATCTTAGTATATGGTATTCTAAGATGAGCCATGGCTTCTCGAAGCACCTTGGGGCGCCCCAGAGTAAGTTCCACTGCTGTGTGGATAGTTGCGTCGTCAAACAGGAAGCGAGGACATCCTTTCAATTTTTCTTCCAATATTGGGAAGATACTTATGACAGGATGGCTAAGAAGCCTTCTTCTCTTAGCTTCATGAACTGTTTCTGTTATGTGATCCATGAGGTACATGACATTTTAAATCCTAGTTGGGGCTAAATTGCCTAAAAGGGCCGCCAGGTACTCATTACAAATCCTGGCGGCAAGTCTACACCTGGCCCGCGATGGTCCGGGGGGCGAACAACCCGACCAGGTGATCTCAATTAATCTTCGTCAATTGGCTCGTCGTGCCAATAATCCGGGTCAGTAAGAACGTCTGGTCTATACCGAGACATTTTTTCGTCGTGACATTTGTCACAAGTGTAGCACAAGAAAATGCCACGAGCATCTTGGTTAGCTGAGCGTTCTAAGCCACTACCGCATGGGCAGTCTTTGAGACGCATCTCATGTGGCCAATTCATTTGAACAACCTCTCTTTGAGCTCTACAGCTTTTTCCATCCGTTTTGATCTAATTTTTGATGGTTTTTCGTGGTATTCTTCTGTTACCATCGCAATATAGATCATAAGAGCATGATGTAACATTTCATATTCGTATGTCTTCATATGTAGTGTTTTCATTTTTGCCATTTTCTTCTCCTGGTTAAAACCGCTCCCACACGGAAGCATGGGAGCGGCCATAGACTACGCCATTACGCTACGCAACTTCTGGTTGATCTTCCGTCCCTTTTGGCGGAACCGGTTCAGCTTCTGCTTCTTTTGGAGGAGCTTCTGCTTCTTTTGGAGCTTCTACTACCGGCTCTTCAGCTTTGGTATGCTCTTCTGGGTCACCCATACGAGTCCCTCCTTGGTTGCTGACGATCTCATCAGGTGCTGCCTAACAGCACGACTTGGAACGCCTTTGTGGCGCCCCAAGTTTCGATCTTTATTTCAGTAGCTTTCTGCCGCCACTCTGTATAATGGTGCGTAGTCTGTCATTACGCAACTTGATTCTATCTGCTTCTTCATCCGAAGCAGCCAATGCTTGCAAAGCATCTTCGTCAGAAAAGACGTTAGCTTCTGTATGAGTTACAAGGAACTCAAGATTTCTATCATTAAGCCTGTTAGCTTTATCCACATTACGTAAATAATGTGCTTGATAAATAAGATCACGTTCTCCGATATGAAAATAAATTCCGTATATTGGATGTCCTGAACTTGTGAGAAATCTCTTGGCTTGATCTATAGATTTGGGCTTAATACAACCATTAATATAAAAAATTGCGTTAATTGATATCGGTCTAATACCATACATTCTATGTATGGTAGATGGAACATCCGGTAAGCGATGGAGAACGTATTGAAGACTACTAATCTCTAATCCATCATAAGAGTAATATTTTTGACCTGGTATTTTGTCAAGTTCTCTGGCTATATCCTTTGCATTTGGCCAATTGTTACCATTTTGATGCATAACATATGCGATTTTGCCGAGTCTCTCAAGCCATTTTCGCATTTCATTACTTGCGTTCATTTTGCTACCTTTCTGAACCTAGTTTAGATTATCTGGATTTGCGAGCCTCATATTATCAAAATCAGGAGTGTGCTCTTTCTCCTTGAGTTTTTCTGCACATTCAATAAAATGTGCTCCCAATGTTCTCAGAACCTGTGCTAATTTGTGACGTGAATAAATATTTAGATTGTCAGAATTTAGCATTATTTGATCTAATTTTTCTTTATCTCTTTCCAAATGACGAGCAAAATCAACAGTAAATGGAACAATATGTTTTACTGATGCTTCACTCTTCAATTCCTTCTTAAGGAATGGATCTAAGTCTGACTCATCTACTCTCTTATTGAACTCTATTCTTTCTTGTTTGAGTCTTTCTTTCTCAGCACGATTAGCTTCGCGCTCTTTTATGATTTCTACTTTGGCTTCTTCCTTGACTTGTTTTTGATCAATTTTATCCTTTTGAATTCCAATATGTTCCTCAAATTTTTCTTCCGGCATTTTTGCCAATTTTTGCATTTGAGCAGACAAATATTTATCAACTCCTAAATCAGCTAGTTTCGGAATTACAGAAATTGGCGGTGTCGGTTGCGGATTTTGCGAAGTCGCGTCCGGCGACTTCGGAATTTCCGCAACTATTTCGGCCACTTTCGGTTTTTCAACAACCTTTCTGTTTTCTTCTTTTTGGTGTCTTTTCCCTTCTTCCTTCAACTGTATTAACAACTCACCTCCCTTTCTTTCAGCACGCATCCTTATTTCCAATGCTTGCTTTTCCATTACGAAGTTTTTTGAAACTCTAGCATATTCCTGAATGGCAATGTGCTTATCACGAATATCCTTAATTTCGTCAACTCTGTACGCTTCAGCAACCGCTCTACAAGCGGCCTCATATTTTATAAGTTCTTGTATCATTTTACAATTTCCTATTTTGATCTCATCAGGTTGCGCCACACGCAACGACGGCCAATCGCACTGGCCGTTTCGATCTCAATATATTTCTTGCCCTTCAATGCATGGTGCATATTCATATGGCATATTAAGATGTTTGCATTTACCGTGATTGGTAAATCCTGGGCAATTACAACTGTCACCTATGGTAGAAAGAACAACTTCATAAGTTTCCTTTCCATCTTTAAGAATACAGTAGCAATCGCCATAAACGCGATCACCTCGATATTCATCGAGAAGTTTGTGGCCGTTTCGTTTTACTTGATATACCATTGCTACCTCCTTGACGATAACCAGTACGCACCACACGCGTGGCCGTTATGCTGGGTGGAACATTATTATTGAAGTCCTGCAAATAGTTGTATCGAAAATCATCAGTAGATTTCTTTACCATTTGCTCCAAATAGACTTCTACTCTGGACTTCCATAACTCAAATTCAGCTTGCTCTTGTATCATTAGGCACCTATCTTGTTTTGGGGAAATTCTTGGCAACCCAAACTTCACATTCCTCCTTTGCATTGAGGTTAGAACAATCATCTATGGTGCGCCACTCACCGCTACCGCTTTTGTAAATGGCACGTTCAGGAGCACCGTCCTCGATGGCTCTTTCAATTTCACCGTCGATATAATACTGGAAAGAACCAAGACGGTATCCCCATGCAACGATGAATGGATACTTCTTTCTGTTTTCTTTTTGCTGATTAAGTTTCATTCTATGACTCCTTAGTAAAATGGGCAACGATTGTTTCCCAGTCACCGCAATATTGAATTGGCAACTTTTTGCCGCCAACTACGATTACCTGGTAAAAACCGCCAATACCAATGATTTCTTGTTCATTGGCTTCTGGCCCACGGTTTAGATAAGTCCATCCGTCATTTTCTTCGCGACGAATGAGCTTGTTTCCTCTGGAATATACCCAAACGTCAGATGCACTCATCCGAATCTCCAATCGCCTGCGCCACAATAGCTTTCAAAATCGCCGTTCTCACGAGCAGCGAGGCGGCGATCTTCAGCATGTTGCGCCAATTCTTCGAGGCGCGCTGCTTTCAACACACGCTTTCCAGAACAAGCGGCACATGTGATATCATATGTGCCATTCCTGTAGTCTTCAGCGAAGTCTGGATCTTCATCGAAGTCCTCGCGAGTCAATCCATTACAATCTATATTTGGATTGACTGTCGTTCCCTCCCCATCGCAAACTGGGCAGAGAATCCATGGGTCGCTCTTTGTCATTATACACATCCTTAGTTGGCAAAATTGCCTAAAAGTGGGGGCAAAGCCCCCAAAGTTCAATTTGTTTGGTCAGGAATAAAAACTAATGATTCCAAACGATTTTTTATATGGTCAATAAATAGATTATAAACTTCAATTTCTGTTATTGAAACATTATCTGCTATTGCCATTTCCATATATTCTTTTATATTTGTGGCACATACAATAGCTAATGCCTCAAATATAACATCAGAAGGCTGTCCGCCAATAATCCTTCTCATCTTATTACAGATATTTTGGATTTTTGCTCCCTTTTTGGGATCAACCTTTCCGCCTACTTTTATTTCATTTATGCTATTTGACATTTTACTCTCCTGGTTAGCGGTCTTAAATGACCTAAAAGTGGGGCGCACTGCTGCGCCCCAAAGTTCAATTACTTACTGATTAAGATAGTCTGGACCATTGCCCTCGTACTGCTGGATAATGAGCATTTGAGCACGAGTTGGAGTGCATGTGCAATGTGAATCATCACAAGCACGCTTGTAGGCTGCATGATTGTCTCTCTTCCACTGAGAGATCTTTTCGGCCCTTGTCTTTGGCCTCTCAACAGTAGTGACAGTACCGTCTTCAAAAGTAGACATTTTATCAACTTTTGTCATGCTACCTCCTATTACTGATCTCATCAGGCAGGGAGAAACCCTGCGACTATGGGCGCTTAGTGGCGCCACATAGTTTCGATCTTAACTGCCAGTATGAAGTTGAAGAACACCATTCTCTAATTCATAGAAATCTTCTATGAAAACGTGGTGCTCATCGCCACTTTCCTGTATGGCTTTATCTGCTGCTTTCCACAGATCAAGCCAAGTTGGACCTTCAATCTTAACTGAAGATGCCTTACCCCACTGCATATCAGCAGGATACGAAACTTCAGTAGCGCCAACATAAGGGTGATTAAAACTCATATTTATAAAATCATTATCTGCTGATATTGACCAATATGATTTTGTTATTCCGTTTTTCTTGCCAATTGCTAAGTAGCAATCAAACGGATCTTGCTCAGATACTAACCTTATCATCTCTGTTATCCTTACGAACAGTTTGGGTTGTCTTGCTCTGGGGTGAGCGGCCAAGATTGTGTATCAGCAACTACGCCAATACCTTTCTCAACCTGCATTTGGATTGCCATTGCAAGTTGGGTAACACTATAGTCGCCACTGGTAGCCTCAACTGTAAATTGGCGAACTACCTCGTCACCTTGTACGAATGGCGCTGTACCATTCTCGTAGATGGTAGAGATTTGAACTACCACCTTTACTGCTTCAGCATCGCGTTTTACAAATGACATTTTGATCTCCTCAGGCAGCGCCTTACGCTGCGACTGGGCGCATCACTGCGGCCAGTTTCGATCTTTATTTTTTATCAGCAATCTTCACTACGTTTGCCAATGCTCTTGCGTGAAGCTTATCTTCGATGGTTTGAGCAGCTACTGTCAATATCTTTGCTCGCACATCGAGATCAGATAATTGTCCTGGCTTCATCTTCGGCGGAGGATTATCCAAAACAAAGTCTATTTTTTTGACTGTTGTTCTAATTGTGGAAGCCACCTCCTGTGCTTGGGCTATTTCAAACTCAATAGTAACCTTTTCCATTGCTACCTCCTTAACTCCACTGCCCATCTTCTTTGCCTTCAACATAGGCAGCATCTACCATCTTCTCAATGGTAGCACACAGTTCCTTGAGTTTCTCTTCTGAGATTTCAAGAATGGCTTTGACAGCCTCAGCTATCAGATTAGCCCTACTTCCTTCTATTTCCATTAACATTTTTATCACCTGGCTGTTTGTTGCTGACCTCGTCAGACGCTGCATTACAGCGTGACTGGAGAGCCTTTTGGGCGCTCCAGTTTCGGTCTTAATAACCCATTAAATCGAGCAGGTTAAGTTGATGTTTGGTAGCTGTTCCGCACTCACGAGCATCGAAAGCAGCGCCCACTGACTCTTCCATACGAAGAGTCCAATTATCTGGACGTGTCTCTATGGTGAGGCGATTACCCCAATCGGAATAATATGAAATACCAACGGCGAATTCTCTCTCAACTCCGCCTACCATGCTGAGAACTCTCTCGCGAGCCTTCTCAAGTGTAGGATAAAGTGAAAGATGACGTCCGTCAGGTGCGCTATTGATAACCAGATATTTTGCCATTCTACAACTCCTAGTTACTGATCTCATCAGGCAACGCCTTACGTTGCGATTGGAACGCTTTGTGGGCGCTCCAATTTCGATCTTCAGTAGCAATTTCTGAGCATTGCTTCGTCAGCCTCGATGCACTCCATAATGCTCTCACGCTCCGCTCTGGAATACTTACGCATGGAGCGCTCAAACAGCATATTTGGAATCGCTTCAGCTCTGCGAACTGAAAGTCCAGTTAATTCTTCAAATATCAGAGCCGGATCTATTCCACAAGAGTTTTGAGCATCGTAATGTCTATCGCCAGTTTTAACCCATTCGCCTAATCCGCTATGGATTGTGACTGGATTACGCGTTGTATCAGTAAAGTAGAATGTAATCTCCGTAAATGAATACGGATCGTGCTTTGGACCTTCAGAACCGCGTCTAACTCTAATCTTTGCCATTTTAACAACTCCTGGTTACTGACCTCGTCAGCTAGCGCCCAACGCTAGGACTGGTGGGCTTGTGGCGCACCAGTTTCGGTCTTAGTGCTCCAAAACTCTGTTTCTGCGATTAATCCACTGCTCTTTGACTGCTCGACCTGTAACTGAGCCTTCAGTGTATTCGCAGATATCCAAGAACTCGACGCGCCCATCCGAATAGATGGCAAGCCAATCGTCGCAGTCAGGATGCTCGTATTCGTCGTATGATTCGCTGAATTCAGAATTCCTTCCTTCATACGAATATCCTTCAGCAAGGAGATTGTGATGAATATCTTCGTTATACAGGACTGAATTGTCCAATTTTACCTCCTTTATCAAGCCGGATAGTTCCTTCATTATTTCTGTGAAATCATCGAGAGATTTTTCTAGTCTACTCATTTTACTTCTCCTGTTTCGTGGTGAATTGCATAGGTGCAACTGAAACTTTCTGCTTTTTGCTACGATTGGCATGTCCAGTTGCAACGCTGACAAACAATCGCTGTAGTGGCGGCATTTTTGGCTGTTTTCTGAAAATGCTCCTATCTTTGAGTTTTGACTTGTCCATAACGCTACTCCTACTTCTTACGCCAAGAAGCTTCCTCAGCTTCTTTCTTCCGAGCCTTGATTCGGCTCTGATAATCAGCAAAAGTTGTTCCTGTGACAGAACCGTAATCTCCGATGGAATCACCCTTTGCTATTTTGCTCTCAGATCGCGGAAAGTACCGCTTTCCAGGAGGATTGTTCTTAACATATTTGATTTCGATCTTGCCTGACGCAAATGTTTTAACTCTTTTCTTGATTACACTGTAATCCTGATCTATTTCCAATTCCTCACTAGGCTTTTCGCCTGGATCTTTTAATTTGCTGAAATCAACTATAAACGTCTTACGAACAGGGGTGATATTCATATTCGTATGCCCTGATCTTCCAGCATCTATAGGATTTGCTTTCATTTGCCTTAGTCTTGCGCGTGCTTTCGATGACATCATACTCTCCTAGTTAGAAATAGCACAATTGAGCACAGCACCCTTTTCAGGGCACTGTGCTCTGTTTTGCTATCTCAGGCGGATATTTCCTTCCGCCTAAACGACGCAACTGGCCGGTTTTTCTCCCTGGAACTTTTCGCCCTTCGGGGAGAGACTGCCTGGCACCAACTACTTAACCGCTCGGCTCGTCATTTTGCCGGGTTTATTTCGCTATTCGGCTTTGTGGCCTGCGCCGCGGTTTTCTCCGCGGGGAAAATGGATGAAATCAACTCCTTTAAGGGGCGGGAACCGCCCCGAGAAAAAACCCTAGCACGTTCCGGGCAGGAAAGCAAGGGGAACGTATCGGGAACAGTACGGGAACAAAAAGGGAAAATACCATGATTTTGCTGATATATCAGTACTTTCAAAAGTTGATGTCATCCACATTTCAACCATTGATTGATGAATAGTTCAGGGGCACTCGCACTGGAGCGCTCCAGCAGGGCTTGATGAGCCCCACTGTCTAGGTGTCTAGCTGTCTAGCGGCGTTTTCGTTTTTTATCGCGTTTTATCTAGTCCTGAAGATCCAGTTAACCTGCTCTGGATCCCAAGTGTTCTTTCCTTCCAGAAGAACATCCATTAGCTCGCGACACACTCTCAACGACGGGATTATATACACGTATGGCCTCACTCCCGTCTTTGTGACAGGCGCTCTACCATCTCGCACAATAGTAACTCTGGAGCCATTACTGTGCTTTTGGACTTTACCATCTATTACCTGCGGTATTAACTGAACGAATGCTTTTCCAAAAGCGGTCTCGTTCAATTTCGTCCTGTCGCGCACCCATCGAGACTTGCAGAAGTCAATATAAAGAAGTTCCTTGAGAACTCTGCAATTCTCACCATCGAGAATACCTTGAGGAAGCTCACCCGTTGTTAAGTTATTGAGCCACCATTCCTCTACACCAGACATACTTTGTTGCTTCTGATGCAGTAGCTCTTCAGTTACGGGTATCCTTCTCAAGTCCACCGAGCTATAGTCATAATTTAGGAAGTAGTGCAAGAGTGCTGTATTCATACCATTCTCGTACTCTTCGTTCAGCTTCCCGAAATACTCAGTATCCTTGCGATGCGTTGAACTCACATACAGCGCATAAACGCGACGCGCGCTAAATGAGGCGGATACTAACCACTTCGGATTACCTGTAATGAACACATGCAAATAGTTTTGCATCAACATCACAGGCACATGCTTCTCATTCACGGATATTTTCTCGCCCGTTATGAGATCTTTCAACATCTGTTCGTCTCTGCTATTCCCAGACCATCTAGCTTCCTCAATATGCAGAATCAACTTATTCCGCAACTGAGAGTTAAACGATCCGAAAATATGATGCAGATTAGAGGATTTGAAGTAGTAGCTCTTTATCAGTTCGCAAATCTTCTCAACAAAGAAAGACTTGCCAACACCTTCTTCACCTCTAAGAACAACTGCAACTCCAGGTCTATCCTCTGGCTCCTGGAACATTTGCGCCAGAAGCGCAACCAAGTACGTGAAGTGTTCGTCGTTCCCAGAACAGATTACCTCTCTCATAAAATCTAAGAAAGGTTGAACATTACCAGCAACCGGCTGGATATCATATCCTTCCCACAGATTATAGATCCAATCTGGGAGAGGTTCCTCTTGAGGCTTTACTATCTTGAATACCACTTTATTATAGAAGCGCCTCATTCGAGATAGAAACCAGAGTTTTCCGACATTCACACGCTTTTCTTTGCCCTTGTCATCTTCGACAAGGATTGTCATATTCGCGTGCTGAGACATAAAATCCGATTTCTTCATCCAGCTCTTTGAGCCATCTTCTTTTATGTGCAGTATTCTAGCCTGCTCACTCTCACTTACTAGAACATGAGCATAGAACGTATTCATATTACGCACTACCTCATCTTCTGCTACTCCCCAACCATTCTTCTGGAAGAAGATCTCTGGTTGCCGGGTAAACTTTATGAGTCTACCCATTTTCTCTATTTCTTTGTCCATTATACTATCCTCATTTTGTTGCGCCCAGAGGGCTTCTTTCCATGATGGGTCCTTGTATTCTGCTTATTCACAATGTCAAACAGCGCCTCGGCCGGGTCTCTCTCCCAATCGATGCCTCTATTATAACACATTTCCGAAACCACCACAAGGGCTTTCTTTTTTTGAGAAAATGAGTTCTGAATGCTATGAATATCAATCATTGATGAAAATTCATGAAAAGGGTTCCCGCCGGAAACCCTTCGCATTTTCGCGACAAAAGCAAGTTTCGACCTAGACAGCTAGACAGGCAGACACCATGCTTTGAGTATCATGGATCAATCATTGAATGATGGAATTAGACTGCCTTAACCACTCGATCTTTGAGTTCAAGTTCAGCAATCTTCTTTTCCAACTCAGGCAGTGGCATATCAGCAATATTCTCATCTTCTGACTTAGTGATGAGTGTAGTGCTGTCACCCCATTTACCAGGTCGCCCAGCTTTGAGATGCCTGAAGCGCACCTCAACTCTCAATTTGGCACGAGCAATCACATCAGCATCTTGCACTTTAATAGTTTTACCAGATTTAATAATTTCTTTCATATCACGTGCTGCATCATCAGCAATTGATATCACTTCTTCTTCAAATATAGTCAGTCTGTCAGCAATAGCCATATTATACAGCGCTTGGAAATCAGCTTCTGTCTTCAGCCATGCTGAACAGCGGCGCACAGTTGGCATGTGTGAGTCTTTACAAATGTTGATCAATAGCTCACCAGCACTGATCCTCTCACAAATCTCTGTCGCCAACTCTTCAGTGTAATCTATTTGATCCTTAATCTTCTGATTTTCTTTGTACAATTCACGATCAATAGCGTCTTGTTTAGCTTTACGTTGGCGCTCAATCTCAGCATCCAGCTTCTGCTGTTTCTTGAGGCGCTCATAATCTTCTTCCCACATCACCGTGGGACCAGGATCAATGTTATGGATTGGATCAGTCATTTCTGTTGCGCTCCAGTCTGCGGAGTTTCTCCATTAACAACTTGCGCCTTCTATGATGTATCAAAGCCAAGTAATGTTCCACATTTTGGATATGTTTACTATCAGCCAATACTTCCTTAATAGATCTAACCAATTTGGTCTTAAACTGATTTAACTTGCGTTCTTCATCTATTGATTGCGGTTGTTCTATTACTTGAGTCTCAGTACGTCCTTGAATCCAAGCATTTCGCCATATTCTTTGAGCTCGCTCACGGGCCGTTTCAGTTGGAGCTTCGAACATATCACAATTATACTATGAAAATACGGCGAAATTAAGGCTGAATTTCAACAAAAGAAAAAAGTAGTTTACACGGGTTTGCGTTTGTGCTATAGTTCGCCTCCCAGGTAGCAGGAGGTGAGAATGGATACCGCAATCGAAGAACTACTCAAGAAGCGAGTATTCAAATGTAAACAATGCGAAACTGAATATATTAGATTCAGTTCCAAACAGATGTTTTGTTCAGATGCTTGCAGATATAAATGGCATAATCAGCGTCCAAAATCAAAAATGAAAGACTTGTTTGCAGCATGATGGGAGGTATCAATGTTCATATATATTCCAGATGAAGAAAAAGATAAATGGTACAATATTAATCATATAGCCATGATTGATACATATATTGAACATCCATCTGAAAATAAAATTATCAGAGTAAACTTTACTGAAGCATCAGGTCTTCAACCAATACATATATCAGAAACTAAATTTAGAGAGATAATGAACATAAGCAATAATTGAGGGTGGGCGCGCCATGTCTGATGAAGAAGATCTCAAAGCACGTGAGAATATTACACGTTTGGACGAAACTCCTGAGTTCCAGAAAAATCAAACAAATCAAACAAGACCAGAATATAAGAGAACTGGCGATCCCAAGAAGGATGCCATATTAGAATTAAATCAAGATCATTTTACCACATATTTAAATGGGCGCTTCAAAGTAGTCAGAGAGAATCCAGATGGCACATTAGAAATAATGGATAAAAAAGATTTAGTTGCTGGTTATTCAGATAGACGCATTATGATAGTGCCAGCAGAGGGTGGTGATCCAAAATATGTTCAAATTACAGAGGTATGGTTTGCCAGCCCTGAGCGGCGCCACTTTAAATACGGATTTGATTTTGATCCATCATATTTGGGTAATAGAAATGATAAATACAATTTATTCAAAGGATATAAAATCAAAGCAATTGCTGGAGATTGTTCACAATTTATAGATTTGATGAGAAATATTATTTGTTCTGGAAATGAAACTAATTTTGATTATCTAGTAGCGCTCATTGCACAAATGTTCCAAGAACCACAATTAAAACCAGGTATAGCTGTGGTAATACGTGGAGATGAGGGCGTAGGCAAATCATTCTTTGTTGAGCGTCTATCTGAAATGATGCGCCCATATTGTTTTAAAACATCAAATCCACAATACATATTTGGCGATCACAATGGCCAATTAAAGAACACAATCATACTTCATTTAGAGGAAGCGGTTTGGGCTGGAAGCAAGAAAGATGAATCATTACTAAAAGATATCATAACTGGCCCAACGTTACCTATCAATGACAAATATGTGCCAGTATATAGCGTACCAAATCATCTTCACCTGTTCATAACTGGAAATCCAGAATGGCTCGTCAGCGCTGGATTCAAAGCCAGACGTATATTCGCACTCCATGCATCAGAAGATAAGAGACGTGATACCAAATACTTTGCTGAGCTCGACACATGGTTCCACAACGGTGGCGCTGAGGCGCTCATGTATTATTTTATGAATCACAAATACGATGTTGATCTCAGAATAGCGCCAGTTACAGAAGAATTGATATTCCAAAAACAACAGAGTATGAGTGGCGTACAAGAATGGCTATATTCTATTGTCAACTCAAAAGAAATGCCTTATGGTGAATTAATAGATGGGAAAGTGTCAGTAATTAAAGCGTTGTTGTTAAATGATTATAATCACTCTCCATCTGGGCAGCGCCACAAACTAAGTGATCGCAAATTTGGTAATCAATTGGTAGATTTGGTACCCTCAATGGTGGTGGAGAATATCAAAATCAAAGATAGTCGTGATGTAAGGAGAAATGGATATATAGTACCGCCACTGGTAGATATCAGAAGGTCATTGGAAACAAAACTGGGTGGTAATGTTTTATGGTCAACAGAGGATGGTG
>Ga0210402_10000414_pt1 | contig 47849 bp, 40 predicted proteins | sample IncBWC7MmetaG_FD_161055 | JGI IMG/M metagenome (GOLD analysis project Ga0210402, IMG submission 161055) | Forest soil microbial communities from Barre Woods Harvard Forest LTER site, Petersham, Massachusetts, United States - Inc-BW-C-7-M | ecosystem: Environmental > Terrestrial > Soil >... | reverse complement strand
TCAGCGCCTGCTCGGCCAGCCAGTGCAGCTTGTGCTGCGGGCTCGGAGTAGTTTCGGTAATGCTCATCTGAGAGACCGTCATCTGCGACATATTGATGAACGCCTTCACGCCGTGATGCTTCGCCACCACCGCCGCATTGACCGTCGCGGCCAGATAGGCATCCGAAACCGACATACCGAAGTACATCGTCTCGCAGTCGGCAATCACCTTATGCATCGAATCGAGATCGAGCAGATTGCCGACCACGACCTCCGCACCCAGACTGCGCAATGCTTGCGCGCGTTCGTCCTCAGTTCGCACCAACGCCCGCACCGCTTTGCCTTGCTTCAACAGCAGCTCGGTGATCGTGCGTCCTACCGCGCCGACGCGGCCCGCCGCGCCGGTAACCAAAATGGGATTTGCCATGATTCTCTCCTATGCGTTCAGTTAAATCGAAAGACAGATCTTGTTGAGTGTGAGTGCCGCATCGCTTCTGTGGGGCGGCTGCAAGTATCGCTACGAATATCTGTCCAGGAATACGTCCGAAGTCACGACGGTTTCACAGTTTTAGCCGTTGCCCAGAGCGAACCTGGATTAACGCGGTTTGGATGCAAGGTCAGCATCTTCTCGTAGAGGTCTAGCGCCGTAGATGTGCTCGCGAAGCTCGCGTTAAAGTCATGGAGGTATCTCCGAGTTTCCTCGATGTGTCTAGGAGAGCTGTCGGGGGTAAGGACACCGTGACCAGCTACGACTGCTTTCGGATGAAGGGCCTCGACCTTATCCAGCGCGCGCAGCCACTCGACCCTGGCCTTTTCATCGCACTCCGCGAGATAGAGGTGCGTGTCGTTATAGACGGCATCCCCTGATATCACCAGGCCAAGAGAAGGAACATGTAGCGCGGTTGTGTTCTGGGTGTCGGTATGGCCAAGCTCGACTACGTTTAGTTCTTCCTCCTCAAGAGACAACGCAGATCCTTCAAGAACCTCCGGCACTGCCAACTGAGATGGAACTTGGCCAGGAAAGCGCGGCTCCCAAAAGGAGTTTATGAATTCCGGCTTTATCTGATTTTGCATCGCCGCAACAACGGAAGCGGTGGCAAACGCTCTTGCGTTGGGGAACCTGTCGAGCAGGAACTTCAGACCTAAGAAATGGTCACCGTGTGCGCGGGTGATGTAAATGCTTGTCAGATTTTTGCCGCTTTCGGCGGCCCAATCTACCAGCTCCTTCGAATGCTGGACAGACAGAAACGTATCAACGAGGATGGCATCGCGTTCGCCGTAAATGAGCGTGACCGTATTGGTAACCCAAGCAAAATCTTCTTTGCCTGGCGGAAGGCCCTGGGTAGAGCTACCGCGTTTCTTGGTCAAAAGCTTCCAACTCAGCTTACTCATGTGATTTTTCCTTCCTCGAGTACGACCGCTGCTCTCATGGCCACCGTACATCAAAGCGTCAAATGGTAAGGACGACCCTGCCGAAGGGACGATCCTCGATAAGGTGCCGGAGAGCATTGGCTGCCTCGGCCAGCGGGAAGGTCTTAGCCACGATTGGCTTGATTGCGCGGGATTGAAGCAGCGAGACGATGGTATTCCATGCTTTCTCCCAAGCCGCAGGCGGCTGAGCAAACAACGAAAAGCTCTTCATCGAAGCACGCTTCCAAATCAGATCCGTGAGATCAATGGTTGCTTTGCGGCCTGCTGAGTAGCCGAGCGTGGTGAGGCTGCCTCCGGGCGCTAGCGTGGAAAGCGCCTCGCTCAGAATCTCACCTCCAATGGCATCGATCACGATGTCTGCACCGTGTCCGTTGGTGATACGGCGCACTCCACTGCTCAAAGCCTCGGAGGAGAGATCAATGACCTCATCGAATCCGAGCGCCTTCGCGTGCTCGGCCTTCTTGTGATTCGTCGTACTCGAGATAGCATGTTGCGCGCCCAAGGCACGTGCAAGCTGTGTCGCGGCGTTGCCGACCGATCCTCCGATTGCGGGAGCGAGGACAGTTTTGCCGGCCTGAAAGCCCGCGAGATCGAGAGCTATCTGCGCCGTAAGATAAGCGACTGGAAGCCCTGCGGCGCTCACGTCGTCGATACTGTCGGGTATCAAGCAAAGGTTCTCTTTTCGCACAGCTAGCCATTCACTGTAGGTCCCGTCTTCCGCCACACCGTACACTCCGGTGAACATCACGCGCGAGCCAGCGGGGAACTCCGTTCCCCCTCCATCCTCTACGATGCCCGCTCCTTCGTTCCCAAGCACCAGCGCCGCCTTCGCTTTGGGGTATTGGCCAGACAGGATCGTATGATCCAAAGGCGTAACGCCTGCGGCGGTCATCCGAACCAGCACTTTCCCATTCGAAACCTCTGGTTTCGGAAGATCAACTAACTCCAAATCTGCATAACCATGGAATCCTTTCGCTCTCATTGCCCGCATAAAGTTTTCCCTCCTTAGCCCTCCAGCTTACCTCTGAGCCGCGCCGTTGCGGGCTTCGATGGCTTTGACAGAGTTTTCGAACGCCTTTTGCAAAACGCCCCTGCCAATAGTCTTGAGCACGAAGCCGAGCAAACGTCCCTTGAGATTCTTGCCATCACGCACGACGACGAGGTCAATGTCGGTAGTGCCGTCGGGGTGACGGGTGAAGTTGTAGGTGTGGCCGGATGCGCCTCCCCATACATTAGAGTCAGTCGCTGTAAGGACAACGTGGTTTGGATTGGACCAGTCGTAGTGCAGGCGTTCCCAGATGCCGCCCGAACCTTCGGTAACATCGGCCTCCGAAAAGCCGCGCTGATGCACCTTGAGGTAGTCATCCGCGCTGTTGCCAAACAGCTTCGAGCGGCCAGGCCCGAAGTCGGTGAGGCCAGCGACGTATTGCTCGGGTGTCAAAGTGGTTGTCTGGTGGAAGTGCATTCCTGACTTCATTGTCGTTCTCCTTCCTGATTCACGGGCCGATTTCCGGAAATGTCTTACATGCTCCGGTTACCGTACACGTATAGGATGCTATACTTGGAAAGAAGTTTCATGCTTTCGAGGGAAAAATGACAAGCAAATTGAGGGAGCGGTACCGCTCTGAGCTGCGCGCCGCAACGCTATCAACAGCCCGAGACCTGATTAAAGAAGACGGATACGAGGGTTTGACCCTCCGCAAGCTCGCGCGGCGGATGCAGTGCTCTCCGATGGCGCTGTACACCTATTTCGCCGACAAGCAGGCGCTGCTTACTGCTCTCGCCTTGGAAGGCTTTGAAAAACTAGCCAAACGTCATGAAGGCACCAGTCGGCGAGAACCCCTAAGCGCACTCCGGAAAATAATGTTGGACCACATCGCTTTCGCCGAGGAAAACCCGACCGAGTACAGGATTCTTTTCCTGTCGGTGCGGCCTCTCGCGGTGGTTAAGAAAACTCGGCAGGAGATACAGGAAAACAATCCGGCTTTCCGCTTGCTGTTCAAGTGCGTGCAGTCGTGCGTCGAAGCGGGAGTCCTCCGGGGCGACGCCTTCGCCATCAGCACCATAGCGCTGACTGCTGCGCACGGTGCTGCATCCCTTCTAATCACGTTGCCAGACTTCCCGTTTGGCTCTCATCGCCGATACGCCGAAGAGGTAGTCGCGACAACATTGAGTGGTCTGCAAAACCGAACCATCCAGGCTATGTGATTCTCATCCTAGTCCCCTTGACAATAGGAGTCGGGCTGGGACTGGCCTACACCGAAACGAAGATAGCATACGACTAGGCGACTCGTTGAAGGGATCGCCGACTCTCGACCTATCTTTCGGAGAATTCCAGCAAGACTTTTTGCTGTCCTGCCTCACCATCGGCTAGGCATACTGCCTCTTGGAAATCCTTTAGTGAATACCGCACAACCGCTGGCGGCGTGAGAACTCCGTTCGACAACATAGTGAGGAGATCGCTCGTCGCTGCCCGCACTTCGGGCAGCGGCTGGGAAGGCACCCAACGCGGAAGCCACCACCCGCGAACCGTTGCTGTCGAATAAATCAAACGCGGAGCAAAGAGCGGCATGGTGAATTTCGCCGGGTCCGTCTGCCGATGACTGGAAAGGGCTCCATACACAAGCATGGTTCCGGCGGGAGCGAGGTTGCGGGCAATCTCAGCGCCAAGTTCCCCGGCAACGCAGTCAATCGCCCGTTCAACGCCCTTGCCCGCGGTTAATTCCTGCAGGCGTGCCCTGAGATCCTCGTCGGCTGTGCAGATTACCTCATTGCCTCCGAGGTTGCGGATGATTGTTTCCTGCTCGCGCCGCCGGATGACGTTGATTGTCTTGAATCGATACTGCTGGGCTAATTGAAGCACCAACTTCCCGACGCTGGATGCAGCCGCCGTCTGTAGGAGCCAATCGCCCTCCTTGACGTTGTGAGCTGATCTCGTCAATGCCCATGCCGTCAAAGGATTGATGTAGGAAGTGGCGGCGGCCGAATCGTCCAGGCCGTCTGGAACGGGCACGAGTCTGTCCACTGGGCACACGATCTGCTCGCGCCAGGTGTTCCACGTGTCAACGAAAACTACGCGAGTTCCGACCATCGGACCTTGGACGCCCGGACCTACAGCCTCCACAATCCCCACGCCTTCAATGCCCGGGCTGGCTGGTAACTCCGGCTGATAGCCATAGCGTCCGCGCACCATGTGCAAATCTGATGCGTTGATCGGGCTCAGCAGCACTCGGACGAGCGCTTCGCCCGGGGCCAAAGGCGGAGGAGGGATCTCTGCCAGTTTCAATACGCTCTTCGGTTCACCGGTCTCGCGAAAGAGCAATGCCTTCATCAATACCTCGTGTCTCTAGGCGACCGCTTCGATCGGAAGTCGACCTGCGGGCTATCAGCCGCCGAGTTGAGAAAAGGCCCCAGCTCCGCCGTCGATGGCGAAGTCTGCCCCAACGACGTAGGCCGAGTCATCTGATGCTAAGTATACGGCCAGCTTCGCGATCTCCAGCGGCTCCGCGATTCTCTTGCTGGGATTGTAAGTGCGAAGGACATCTTTAATGGCTTCGCCCTCTTTCCCACCGGGAACACGGCCGAACATTTCAGTGTCGGTGGGGCCAGGACTCAGAGCATTCACTCGAATCTTCCTATCCGCGAGCTCTGCACTCATGGTTCTAGCGAAACTGGAAAGTCCCGCCTTGATCGCCGACATCATGCTCGTAGTGGGCCAGGCCGTTTTAACTGTTACTGACGAAGTGATGATCACCGAAGAGCCGTTTTTCAGAAGGCCACGATCTTTCCCCGGAGGCCCCCAAAGGGCAACGGATCCTTTGGATGAAGCAACAAGCCGACCGGCTTGACCCAATGTTGCCTAGCCCCCCATCAATTCTCGATCGCAAAGGCGACTTGGTACCGCGGTGGCAGTACTCTTAGGCGAATGCGTTGCCTTCAATCACGTGACCGCCGCGTTTGATCTTCTACTGGGTTATGGTGATAGTTCGCTAAGAGGGCGGTCTTGGGTCCAAATCCAAAAGTCCTTTAGCTTCGGCGGCGTTGCAACCGCCCTCCTTATTTTGAAAGGTGCCTCCTGTTTGAGCACCACCTGACTGCCCGTTGAAAAACGGTTCGCTGAGGCGCAGTGGCGCTATGTCACTCCTGCGATGACCAAGGGCGACGACTTTCACTTGTTCGTGGGAACCGGGCCCGTTCAAATACGGCTCTCCCGCATCACCAGTCCACCGGTGGAGTCCGTGTAAGTGAGCGGCGGAGCGCTGCTGGTCCACGCCAGTGATAAACTATCGTGCATGCCACTCACTGATGTCGAACGAGATGTCTGCAGATTCGTGGTTCGACGGTTTCTGGATCAGAACGAAGCTACCTCGCGACGAATTCTACTGAAGGAATTCAAGGGTTCACTCCCTGCGGCCGCTCAAAAATTGGTGGATCGCTCGATCTTGAAAGTGGTTGATCACACCAACGAAACCTATCTTCCAAAGGCAATTGCATTTCACTACTGCGGTGATCCCGCCGCGGTAACTCTTGCACAGAAGTCTATGGAGACCGTGTTGAGAGTTCTCCATAATTTCTATGAGCGCGAGTTAGAAAAGGAACCGCAAGACCAGAGGCGATTCACGCCTGAAGATGTCGAGACGGAAGCGCGTAAATTTGATTCCGATTTCGACGAGAAGATGACTCGTGTCGGGCTGTATTTGAGCGAAGAGTTGGACATTTTCTACACATTGCAGTGGGATGAAAAGCAAGTGCACGTCAAATATTTCAGGCCCAGTGAGCGCATCTACGAGGCAACCAAAGTTAGCAATCCGTGGGACTTGCATGTCGAACAAGGCCGCGTATCCGCAGAGCGAGCATGGGAGAATCGGCAAAGCATGACATTTCCGGTGGCTGCGCCCTCAGACAAAGATATTTTCGATGCCCGGAACAGCTTTATGAGGCCGTTGCAGATTCACGACGACAAAGAAATCAGCCGCAAGGTTTTCCTAGTACATGGCCATGCTCAGGAAGTGCAACAAGCTGTAGTCAGATTTCTGAAGTCGCTCAATCTTGATGTCGTGATCTTGCATGAACAGCCAAACCAAGGGCGAACCATTATCGAGAAGTTTGAAAAACACTCCGGTGTTGGATTTGCCGTGGTGCTCTTGACCCCAGATGATGTTGGAGCCCCTATAGACCATCCAGACGGGACCAAGAAGAGAGCGCGGCAGAATGTAATCCTTGAGTTGGGCTACTTCATCGGAAAATTAGGTCGGGGGAGAGTCTGTCCAATTTATGTCGAGGAAGTGGAGCTTCCGTCCGATCTTCATGGGGTCCTTTGGGTTGCTTACGACCAAAGTGGCGAGTGGCGCTCCAAGTTGGCCAGAGAGATTCATGCCGCGGGAATCGACGTAGATTTGGGAAAAGTTACCAAGGGCGCTTGAAACCTTAGACCGCGCTATCACTTTTTCCGTATTCGCCTCGCGTGTCTTTTGTTAGGCAGCAATTCTGCTAGAATGTCGGGCTACTTTTTGATGCCTAGCATTTGCCAGAAGGGGCGTGTGCCAGCATAGACTTTGCCCTTGGGCACAATGGTTCACGCCAAATTGCGCTATTGTTGCCATACCAGTTTTTCTCACAGGTACTCGCTGCCGCTTCGGTCAGAATCGCCTTAGTTAGTTATCCCCATGATCGCCAATTCGATAGTAGTGTTTGCGGACTTTGGCCGACCATTTGAGTAATACTTCACGGAATGCTTCCAGCTTGGCGTTCCTGAGGCCCCCTTCGGGAATGTCGTGAATGAACACGTCAGTCACACCCTCATCGAAGACGCCGCCTCGGACGGACTCTTCGCGGAAAATGAGAAGCGGCAGTTGGAGTCCAAAAAGTATGCCGGCCTCGAGCTGGTTCCACGGGCTGGGGAGGCACACGGAACTGCCGCGGCCCAAGGAAACCTGTTCGTTTGTGCCCTTTTTCCAGATCCCGGCAGTCGCTATGAACTGCTGGAAGCCGAGAATGATTCCTCCTGAGCAGTGCTTAGCAATGACGTAAACCTCTCTTAAAGGGAACTCCGATGGGTAGTCAGTCCGACCCAATGCTCGCGGATCGAGCTGAAGGCGTCCAAGTTCTCTTAGGATACGTTCGCGCGATTGATCTTGAGCTTTACTTAGATGGGTCGGACAGGATACAAAAACAGGAATTCTCATTGGACCGCTTTTCAAATATTTTCCTTCGAAATCACATCTGTCATTGGGTAATTTTTATCCTACTCGCCAAATGAACAGCTGAATAGCAGAAATATCTCTAACACATGCAGAAACGAATGTCCTCCGGCTTCTCTTGGCAGCGTTCCCTGTGCTTTGTCGACCCGCGGTGAGTGGAAATAACATCTGAACAATGACAGAACATTCTGACGAAAGGGTATCTAACCAAACCGGGACCACACAAGCATATAATGCCCGCACACGGAGGCACCCAGCCATGGCTCAAATGCCGATTGAAATCGTTGAGATAGGTGGTTTGGCGACGTTCGAAGTGAGTCGAGCTCTGTCGCTCGCAAACTCGCTTCAGCGGGAATTCCTCTATCTAAAGTTGAAGGACAACGATGCGCGGGATTTGCAAATCCATGCTTTCCAGGAAATGAAAACGAATGAGTTCCTCAACAGCATGGAAAAGTTTCGCACTCGAATTTCAGGTTTCCACCCTTACCTTATCGCATTTGTCGATGCTTATCTCGAGGGTGAGGACTACGCAAACATCTTCGGGACGGATCGCCCTCAAGACGGTTTGGCCGTGTTCACAGTATGGGGTGTACCGGGAGACGTAATCCCTGCGGACCGAATGCATGCATACTTTGTCTATTATCTCGCGAAAGCCACTCTCTGTTTTCTCGCTCCCGAAAAGAAAGACCACGATGACACTAGGCGTTGCGTGTTTGATCGAAAAATCAAGAAACGCGACATCGTGAAAAGTATGAGAGCACGAGCACTGTGCGACGAATGCCGAAATGAGTTGCTTAACAGACCCGGAGCCATCTCGTCATTTCAACTGGAGGCGATTGACCGACTGTTTCAAGCGTCAGGAAATATTCTTGAAGGCGAGACAGGGCAACAATCGCTCCCACGCGCCTTTATTGGTTCCTCATCTGAAGGACTAGCTGTGGCGAGGCAACTTCAAGAAATGCTAGGAGGTGATCTCACAACAATTATTTGGAATCAAGGTACAGTCTTTGGGCTCACAAATACAACCATCGAATCGCTGGAAGAAGCTGTTCTTGACTACGATTGTGGGATTTTTATTCTCACAAAGGATGACAGATTGGTATCCCGAGGACGGCATCGCGACGTTGCGCGTGACAATGTCGTCTTTGAGTTGGGCCTCTTCATGGGTAAGTTGACTCGTCGTCGTGTACTCGTCGTTCAGGCTCACGGTGTATCACTTCCAAGTGATCTGAGCGGTTTAACTACTGCAAGCTATAGCCCGATTCAGAAGAACCTCACGAAAGCACTGAATTCCGCGGTACGACAGATTCGGTCAGTGCTCGGCACGACTTCTTCAGAGAATGTGAAGCAGGTTCCTTTGCCAAAAAGGCTTTAGGGCATCACTGCAACGCTCAATCTTTTCGATCCTTGCGTGAGAACATTCCACAGCTCGAAGCGCGGGTGTCATCCAAGGATCTTTGATCTAAATTCCGGGCTTTTCGGCGACCAAGGCTGCACCCTAGACTGGCCGGCAGCTTTGTCCACATAGACATGGAAATTGGGGATGCGATTTCGATCTCTAACTCCCGGTCTAAACATCCAGTTGAAGCAGCCGCTTTCAATGGCTTTCAAGGCCCAATCCAGCCAACAAAATGGCGTCTCAGAACCACATGCACGGAGAAGATCGTGGAGCCTCGTGGACGAACTACCTCGTGGCCCGATTCGTTAGGTGGGCGGCGAAGAAACATGTTCGACAAAGGTTACTTGCATCAGTTATATCTAGGACGCTTTTGTCGAATACGTCTAACTACAAGGCACAATCTCGGCTCCCTTTACTTGTATTGCGACTGACTTTCTCAGACGCCGCCTGTTGACGACAGACTCGTTATGCGTAAGAAGCGAAAAAAAAAGACCGAGTATCAACAAGGCTATGAGTCTAATCTCGAACGTGACCTACTGTTGGGCCGCGCCACGATTCCGCCTGGCCTGCATGATCCGGTGCAGCGAAAAACTTGGCAACTCCCGGCGGATGAAGAAGAACCCGGGTTTTACATGATCGAGTTGAACCTTCGATATCGACAGGGGGTTCAACGCGCAGCGGCGGCATTCGAGAGGCTATACAAGGAAGTCTTGGGCCTGAAGGAAGCAAAGAGGCGCAAACCTGAACTCATTTCTAGAAGTTATTTTAAGTGCCTTATTAACGTCAACGAATGGAAAGCCCTTACAAAGAGAGATGAAGAGAAAGTTGATCCACGAGATCGGATCATATACAAGATCTGGCCTGACTTCCCGATCTCACCGCTCATAGATCGCTCAGTCTCTACTGTCAAAGCAGATGCGGCATTTCAATCCTATTCGGCGACGGGTCGCGGAATATGCTGGGGAGTAATCGACTCTGGGATCGACTACCCACACCTTCACTTCGGTGACACTAAGGATATTCAATCGCACACACTTCTCCATCCAGATGTAAGTGGCCCTTCCGAGATAAATTTCGAGCTGTTCGGAAGAAGCTCCTTCCTGGATACCGTCTAGAACGTCTGCGAGAAGAGGAGGCCCTTCGTACCCATTCATTTTCTTCTCCACCCAAATCCGAATCTGACTCTCGGTGACGCGAGCTTTATAAACTAAGCCCATACCCCCACTTCCAAGCAGTTGAATCAACTCATATCGACCCTTGATAAGATGTAGGTCTTCTTGCGATAACCGAAATTCATTTGCCACAGAATCGGGGGAAAGAGGAATGTCTGATGACTTCAATTGTTGCGAAAGTGTTTCGTTTTGATCGGACTTTTCACCCATCTCGAGTGCCTTCGTCCCTACTTCAATACAGGTATAAGATTGAAAGAATTATACATCTGCACGAGTTGCCGTAGCCGTCTATTGTGAAGCAGCTAATAGACATTCAGGACGGCTAGGGTACCCAACACGCGAATGCGACGTGACCGACAGAACGCATTGTGTCACGGAGGGCCGCGAGGCCGATATAATTACGCGTATGTGCATCACGTAGCGATACGAACAAATGCAGCCGTGCGAACCCGCTCGAAATTCGACATAATGTCTCCGGCAGCAAGATCTGCTTTGATGTCAAAGATTCGAGGGAAGGACCGTCTGCTCGGCGACGTCGATTGGCATCCGGAAGGCTTGGACTGGGTTTACCAGCAGCCATACGCGGTCCCTGCCGCGGTTTAGTCGGGATGCGGGGCATGTTTGTTGGATTCTCTGCGCGCTGATGCCACAAAGAACGAATCCTAACTTCCGACCTGTACTTTGTAAGGGAGTATGCTGCAAATGAACACAATCACGCGCACTCCTCGTCTTCTAGTCAAATTGACCGCTGCTCCGGATAGAGGTGCGTTCGCGTTCAATGGAAAATCTCTGGATGTCACCTTTGAGCCCTTATTCCACAGCATCGGGCGTGGCGGCAAACGGCCGGGCATAGCGAGCAAGCCGCAATGGCACCTCATGGCCGCAACTCAAATCGGCGGAGAGACGAACGTCTGGGATTTGTGCCACCAAGCAGTTACCTACGGATTCGGTATCGCTGGAATGGCAAACGCTCAATTTGCTGAGCCCGACTTCGAACAGCAGTGGGTAACCGGCACAGCGATTCAGCACGCAATTGCCGCCGCACGATCTTGCGACGCTCCGGCTCCTCCAGACACACGTCTACCCGTGGGGCCCGGGTTTTTCTGGTTTCGTGCTGAGGACTTTTCTCAGCTGGAGGCCGCTCGCAGCAAAGTCGGTGATCCGAGTGATCGTGTGCGAATTGCCCACTTGGACACCGGATATGATCCGAATCACGAGACCAGGCCCATCCATCTGCGTACGGATATTCAAAGAAACTTCGTGGACGACAATTCCCCCAACGACGCAGCGGATCACACAACAGGCGTTTTTACAAACCTCGGTCACGGGACCGGAACGTTGGGTCTTTTGGCAGGAGGGGATGTGGACGGTGTGCCTCTGGGAGGTGCGCCTTTCGCTGGAGTGATTCCGATCCGCGTAGCGAATTCAGTGGTGCTATTCAAGAACAGCACCATTGCTAAGGCTCTGGATTACGTTCACGGACTGTTCGGCGATCCTTCAACGCGGGCCCATATCATCACAATGAGCATGGGTGGCCTGGCGTCTCAGGCGTGGTGCGATGCAGTGAATGCTTTGTATGAACTCGGCGTGTTCATTGTGACCGCGGCCGGAAACAATTTCGGAAACTTACCCACGCGTAATATCGTTTATCCCGCCCGTTTCAAGCGTGTAGTCGCGGCGTGTGGCGTCATGGCAAATGGCAGTCCTTACGCTGACCTTCCGTTGAACATAATGGCCGGCAACTATGGGCCAGCGAGCAAGATGGCGACGGCGATGGCAGCATTTACACCCAACACGCCCTGGGCCAAGTTGGGGTGCAGCCTGATTGTAGACCATGACGGGCGAGGCACATCCGCGGCAACTCCGCAAATCGCGGCAGCCGCAGGCCTTTGGGTGCAGGCGTTCAAGGAGCCATGGGAGCGGTACCACGACGGTTGGATGCGGGTCGAAGCCGTCCGCAAGGCTCTGTTTGACTCGGCGCAGCCCGGCAGCAGCGAATCGCAAGAGAAGCTCGGGCGGGGGGTGTTGAAAGCTGCGGCCGCCCTCGCACAACAACCAGCGGCTCCTGCGAGCCTGCAAAAGCAGCCGGTGGACACGGTGAGTTTTCCTTTTCTCCGGATAATAACCGGACTAGGCGTTGCCGCAGCGCCAAACAACCGGCAAGCCATGCTCGAGCTGGAAGCCTTGCAGCTCACACAGCAGTATCAAGAGCTGGAACGAGTGCTCCCGGACCCGGAGGACACGGCCGGCGTGTCGGATGTAGATCGTCAACGTATCATCGAGTGTCTCCACGATGCGCCGGGCGCTTCAAACGCGTTGCGCGCCGAGCTCGAGAAGCATCGAGTGCGTACGGTTCGCCTCCAACCAACACCCCCGGCCGTGCCCGTCGAAGATGCGAAGCGCGTGAAACTCGCGCTTGACCCGGCACTGCCGCCACCATCGACACGCCGACTGCGCGTTTTCGCGTTTGATCCTTTACTGGGTTACAAACCAGACCTTCTACAAATCAACGAGACCTGCCTGGAGGTTCGTTGGGAGGATGTCAAGCCCGGCCCGGTTGGCGAGTATCTGGAGGTCGTTGACGTCGACCCTTCAACCGGCTCCTGCTATGCACCTGTTGATCTGAACCATCCCTCAGTCCTTTCGCAAGAAGGACTAGCGCCATCGGAATCCAATCCCAGGTTTCACCAGCAAATGGTGTACGGCGTGGCGATGAAGACCATTGAATATTTCGAACGCGCTCTCGGCCGCGTGGCGCTCTGGGCTCCACGCTTCGTGAAGTACACCGAAAATGGAAACGACAAGGTCGAGAAACATTACGTGCCACGTCTCCGCATTTATCCCCATGCTCTTCGTGAAGCCAACTCGTTCTACAGCCCAGCCAAGAAAGCCTTATTGTTAGGGTATTTTCCCGCCTCAGAAACTGATCCCGGTGATAACTTACCCGGCGGGAATATTTTCTGTGCCGTATCCCACGACATCATTGCTCACGAAACCACTCATGCGTTGCTCGACGGCCTGCACCGCTACTTTGGGGAACCGACGAATCCCGATGTGCTCGCGTTTCACGAGGCCTTCGCGGACATTGTGGCCTTGTTTCAGCATTTCACTTTGCCCGAAGCTCTTCGTGACCAGATCGCTCGTACGCGAGGCGACCTCGCCAAACAGAACATGTTGGGCGAGTTGGCCAGTCAGTTTGGAGAGGGCATTGGACAGTACGGGGCCCTGAGAAGCGCTATCGGGAACTTCGTGAAAAACGACGGAAGTGACGAAAGGGTGTGGGTTCCAGCGAACGCCACACGGAATGACTACAAAAACGCAGCCGAAGCCCACGATCGCGGAGCTGTGCTGGTGGCCGCAGTTTTCGATGCGTTTCTGGATATCTATCGCCGCCGCAGTGCTGACTTGATCCGACTCGGTACAGGAGGAACCGGCATTTTACCGGAAGGGGAGATTCCTCACGATCTTGTGACTCGGCTTACGCGGGAAGCCAGCAAAACTGCTCGTCACGTGCTGAATATCTGCATTCGCGCGTTGGACTATTGCCCGCCTGTCGATATCCGCTTCGGAGAATATGTGCGGGCATTGATTACTGCGGATTGCGAACTCGTGCCTGATGATTCTTGGGCGTATCGGCCCGCATTTATCCAGGGATTCCGTCGGCGAGGCATCTATCCGGAAAATGTGCGCAACCTGTCCTCCGAAAGCTTGCGTTGGGAACGGCCTGAAGCTGAATTTGCGTTGGGGAAGATGCTCGAGAAACTTGAGCTCGCTTGGGATTTGCATGTTGACCGAAAGCGCGCGTTTGATATCTCTAAAGCAAATGGTTTCTTTGTCCACGAATTTTTCAAGCGGGACCCTGGCATCCACGACAGCGACACCGAGGCGCTCGGTTTCTACCGGGCGGAAAACTTACCGATTACCACCGCCGGCCAGAAAGGCCGGCTCCGCAACTTCGAAGTCCATTCCGTGCGACCGGTTCGACGTGTAGGCCCGGACGGACAGGAGCAAACCGATCTGGTAGTGGAGATCACGCAGAGCTGGATTCCGGACGACGGGGGAGTGAAGTTCCGCGGCGGATGCACACTGATCATCGACCTGGAAACCCGGCGTATCCGCTACGTGATACGCAAACGCGTTGACCACGAGGGCCGATTCCAGCAGCAGGAAGCCTTTCAGATGCAAATGGCACAGGGCAATCTGGGCTTCAACTATATTGGCAAGGAAGCCATGACTCGTGAGCCCTTTGCCATGCTGCACCGTCGGTTGTAGGGGGACGAAAATGGTAACCAGGAAAAAAGCGGCAAAGGCTTCGGGAAAATTCCGGAGCGTTCCCGAGAGCGATTATCGCGCTAAAGTTCGCATGTATCGCCAAGGCCTGGGTGACTGCTTCTTAGTCACGTTGCCACGGAAAAGCGGGAAACCCTATTACATCCTGATCGATTGCGGTGTGATCCTTGGCACGCAGGATGCCGCCGCGAAAATGATTTCGGTGGTGAACGATCTCATCGACACGACTAACGGGCATGTTGACCTGTTGATTGCCACTCATGAACACTGGGATCATCTTTCGGGCTTCGTTCAAGCGAAGGTCGCCTTTTCCCGTCTAACCGTGGGTGAAGTGTGGCTAGCGTGGACCGAAGATCCGAGCGACGTACTCGCGAAGAAGCTTCGCGCGGAGCATCAGGCCTTGCGGCTGGCCTTGGCGTCCGCGTGCGCGCGCCTTCGATTTGGACACGGGGGTGTTTCCCTCACGGACAGCATGATGGAATTCTTCGGTGCTGCCGGTCAGGGTACGACTGGCGAGGCGCTTCAGAACGTTAAGGCATTCAAGCCTGAAAAAACCAGGTTCTGCCTTCCGAAAGATGCACCTGTCAAACCGGATGGAACTTCAACACGGCTTTACATCCTGGGGCCACCTCACGATGAGAAGATGATCAAAAAATTCAATCCGTCAAAAAGTGCTCCAGAGACGTATGGCATGGCGATGTCCGGTTTAGGGCCAGCGCTCACAGATTTCGACGCTGGCGCCCCGTTCGATCCCATTGTACGAATTCCGTTTGATGTGGCCCGGCAAATGCCTTTTTTCCAGGATTACTATTGGGGTGAGCATCCCGATTCCCCCAGTGAGCACCCCGAGCCCAGGGAAAAAGACCAAAGTTGGCGGCGCATTGATGGAGATTGGCTGGACGTTTCCTCCGGTCTGGCACTTCAACTTGACAGTGCCACCAACAACACCAGTCTCGTGTTCGCCATTGAGTTAGACGACGGAGACGTTCTCCTCTTTGCCGCTGACGCACAAGTCGGTAACTGGCTAAGCTGGCAGCAGCTTTCCTGGAGTGTCGACGGCAGAACAGTGACCGGCCCAGATCTGCTTGCGAGAACCATTCTATATAAGACGGGACACCATGGCAGCCACAACGCAACTCTTCGAGAGGGCGGGCTCGAGGCAATGAAGAAGCTTCAAATCGCTTTCATCTCCGTCGATCACGCAATGGCCGTAAAGAAACGTTGGGGTAAAATGCCGCTCGAGAAACTCGAGGCTCGTCTAAACCAGATCACCAACAAGTGCGTCTTACGCATCGATCAGGAAATCCCCGCCAGTATGGAAAAACAGGTTGTGCAAGACAAAGACAAAAAGCTTTACTACGAGGTGGCTGTCTAGAAAGGTTGTGATTCGATTCTAAGCACGTTTGAGACGAGGCCAACGAAGTGCCCGATAAATAGCGGGGAGAAGACATTCGGTATTGTGTGAGTCAGGCCCTACCCGCAATAACCTGATCCAAGCGCGGCTCGAAATGTCAAGATGTCAGGCGGAGCACTCGCGTTAATGAAGTGAGTGAGAAACGGAATGGTTCTGACTATCGGAGAGGCAATTTCATAGATCTCATGACTGTCAGTCGCGTCGATGAAACCATTCACACGCGTCAAAGCAGCTAAGGCTCGCCGAAACCCGGCCTCAGGAACTAATTCATCGGACAATTCCAATAAAGCGTTTAGTTCACACCACTCGGCAACAGGCAAGCCCGTTTGCGTGGCACGAACTTCACCTCGAATTGCAACCACGGCAAGCTCGGAATAGAAATACAGGATTCGAGCTAGGTGGGCAGCACTCACGTTCTGCACTCCGCCGACGGCGGAAAGAGGAGCGGTATTAATGTCCTCCGTAAGAGACTGAAGGAAAAGAGGTACTTGGGCAAAAGCCGCGTGCGCGGATTCATGTCCAATGTCGGAATCCCAATCCCAATCCTGACCTTCCTTCCGGGACGTGGCCAGCCACACTTGGGGAAAACCGGCGCCGTTTCGCGCCCAGGCCACGCCATGATTTCGCATCGAGGAGCAAGGAATAATCCCGCGCTGCGCGTGGCTGGCATCCGCGGCGCGGTCGCTGACAACTCCCAGCCCGCCGGATCGTGAGTAGTAGATGGCCCAGCGTTGCGCGCCGGTACGTTCTGTCAGGAAAGCCTCAATTTCATGCGGATGAAACAGTCCCAATTCCACAAAAATGTTGCGACGGTGGATTCGCCTCTGTAGTTCGCTCTCCAACTCATGCACCATTTCTCGGAGAAACACTTCGACCGTAGTCTCTCCGATTTCCGGGTCCACAAACAACGTGATGGAGCGCGGCAGATAGGCCCCCCCACCGTTGCTGAGGCCCTCGCTCAGGTAGGCATGAAGGTTCTCGATCGTGCGAACCGGCGCGCCGGTCCAGGGCAAAAGTGCCTTCTTGAGGTTCATGGACGCCTACTTTCGTCGCTGGGTTTCGGGCTGAGCGGAAATCGGGAAATTATCCACAATGGCTTCATAGAGCGAATTGAACTCCTGCGTCCGAAGGTGTTCGCGAGCCCTGGGCTTGGACAGAGACGGGACGAACTCACGCAGGATCGTACCCGGGCGCGCGCTGAGCATGAAAATGCGGTCACTGAGCAGAATGGCCTCGCGGATGTCATGCGTGACAAACAAGACGGTACAGCCCGAATCACGCACCACTCGCAGCAACAGTTGCTGCATCGTTTCTCGGATGCGTTCATCCAGCGCGCCAAAGGGCTCATCCAGCAGCAGCAATTGGGGCTCTACAATCATGGTTCGGGCCAGCGCCAGCCGTTGCCGCATGCCTCCCGAAAGGGCCTTGGGATAGGAATCAGCAAACTCGACGAGACCGGTCGAGTTCAGCCACTTGGAGACCTTTTTTTCCTGCTCCTGCGCACTTTCCGAGTCTAATCCGAAAGAAATGTTCTTGCGGACCGTCAACCACGGAAATGCATTATAAGATTGAAACACGAATCCGCGTTCCGGGTCGGGTCCGCTGACGGCTTTTCCTCGGTCCAGGACCGCGCCCGTGGTCGCCATCTCCAGGCCGGCAGCCAGCCTCAGAAGCGTAGATTTGCCGCATCCCGAAGGGCCGATGAACGATATGAATTCACCCCTGGCAACCGAAAGCGTGATGTCTCGCAACGCCTCAACCTTACGAAACTTGGCGTCAAGGTAGAACTTTCCCGCATACTCAAACTGCAGCACAATCGTGCCCTCGATCACGTCCATCGGAACAACCGGGATCCCGTGAAGCGAAACGCTTGGTCGGTCATGGCCCCGAGAATGCCGATGAACAGGATGGCCGCAAAGACTCGGTCCGTTTCCAAGTATCTTTGGGACTGGATGATGAAGTAGCCGATGCCTCGATTTCCGGCGACAAGTTCCGCAAGAACCAAATAGGACCACGCCCACCCGGCTGCAATTCGCAAGTCGTCCCAGATGGCCGGCATCGACCATGGCAGGACGATGCGCCGGATAATCTGCAATTGAGAAAGGCCGAAGGTGCGCCCCGCCTCCACCAGTTCCTTGGGCACAGAGGCCGCATCATCTGCAAAAAGGAGAGTCAGTTGGAACACCACGCCGATGGTGATGACGGCAATTTTCTGTCGGTCATCAATCCCAAACCAGAGGATGCACAGGGGCACAAGCGCCGCGACGGGAAGATAGCGGGTGAATCCACACAGTGGCTGAACAAGACGGCCGACCCAGCGGATCTGCCCACTCAGAACGCCGATGGGCAGGGCCAGAATCACGGACAGGCCAAATGCACCGCCAACACGCTCCAGGCTGGGCAGCAAATGGTCGAAGAAAAAGCCGCGCGATAGCAGAGACACAAAGCTCTTAAGCGTCTGCCCCGGCCCCGGAAGGAAAATGCGGTCAATCGCGCCCGTCCGCGTCAGCAGATACCAAGAAAACAGAATTAGGGCAGCGGGCGAGAGATTAACTATCCTGACCCGGAACTTTCTGGATTGGTTTTTCTCCAAAGCAAACTTCCTTTACTCTAGCTTGCAAGTCAGGGACGAACTCCCTTTCGATCCCGGCTGTGAGTGCGACTCTCATCAGCCGACCGAGTCCAGCTTTGGCGTAGAGATCATATTTCTCCGTCGCCCGAAAGATGACGCTCTTGCCCTTTGGCTTGCGCAAGCTCAGTAGTTCATTGCCAACTTCCATAGCCTCTTTGCCTTTAGACCACTTGACGAAACTCTCCGTAGAATTGCGCAAATAGCATTGTGCGAAATCACTTGATCCCGCGTTATGGACGCAAAACTCCAGAGGGACCTTGTACGGTAGAAAGTAAACGCTCAGACGCTGCTGCATTTCCGTAAGGTTTTGAAGGACATCGTCAATTCGTCCTTGCATTACACTCTTCCGGTCCGCAGGCAATTTTGGGTTCAGATTACCTTTTAGGAGCAAAGCGATAGAGATCATCCCGATCAATTCGCAAATGAAGTTCACAGCTTCGGGATTGGGATCAGCGTGTAAGAAATAGAGGTAATCCACCCCCGCGCGCATGTTTTTCATGACAGTTCCGGCAAAAAAGTAGTCCTGTTCGAGAGGCTGCGCGGAGCTTACCACTACTGCTCCCTTCCTGAGGTTGCCAAGAGGATGGATTTGTTCGTTTTCCATGAGATCTTCGAGAGAGATGAGCATATGTGGGGCCCTGTGCTCCCGGTGTTTTTTTACCTTAATGATGTCGCTAATTTGCACAGCGGCGTCTTCCACGATGGCATCACAGGCTCCAGAAACGTTAACGTCTGGGGGCTCCCCTGATAGCGCGATATACGTCAGCCCTTGGAGGTCGCTAGGTAGCTCGTGTTTTTTTACAGAAGTTAGAATAAAACATCGCTCAGGCCCCAGTCCATCCATGAACAGCCCGGCCTCGAACACACAGTTGTCACGCGGAGCAAGATATTCTTTATCACCTTTGTGAAGCAAGTCATCTTGTGTAAAGAGGATCGCTGCAAAATCAGATTTCTTGCATGCGCTTAGTAGCGCGGCTACGGTCTCTGTACCAGGTTGAAAAACTTTCCCCTTAACCCACCATTCCATAATATTTATTGAAGTCCCCTCCGCCTTTATTCGAGAGCGCAAAGCAGAAGCGATAGGTTCAGCTCTCTTACTTGATCCGATAAACAAGGTCGGGGGCGCGACAGGCATCTTATTCCTCCGCGTTTGCAACAAACTGGGACGCGACAACGGAGGCTGGCACAACAGTCATTTGGATGACCTTGGCCTCCAGCCAAATCGCCGAAGCACGCTTGGCAACGTCAAAAATCGGCCCCGGAGCGCCAGCAGTCCCGAAATACGCACGGTTGCGGGCCAGGTCGCAGAACTTCGCGCCGCTGAGAATCGCGCCATACTTGGCTGCATCCACCTGGAAATAAGGAGCCATGATGCGGTTGGCTTCGTCCGGATGCCGCTTCCAATAATCGATCGCTTTGAGCAAGGCATTGACGATTTTCTGCACGTCCTGCGGCGAACGGGAAACCACATTCTTGTTGAACGCCAAGCAATCTACGATCAAATCGTGATACTCGCGCGTGGACGCCAGGATGTGCCCCTTGCCTTCCTCGCTGGCTTTGCTCAACCAGGGCTCCCAGATAACCGCCGCGTCCACTTGTTTGGAAATGAAAGCTGCCCCGGCCTGAGAGGTCTCCATGTCAACCGTCTTCAAACTATCCAATCCGATGCCGCGCTGCTGCAGCAGGGCGCGCAGAAAGAATTCGCTGGGCAGTCCGCGTTGAAAGGCCACCGTTTTGCCCTTCAAATCCTCGATGTACTTGATCGAGCTATTAGCGACGATTCCGTCGCCCCCGGACGATTCGTCAACGGCCATCACAATGGTCGTCTCGAGACTATTCCCCGCGGACAAGACAAAGTAATCCACCGGCGCCGCAAGGGCGTCGATTCGATCCGACTTGAGCGCGCTGTTCCGCTCCGCGAGACCCGTCAGAACGATCAGATCGACTTTGACGCCGGCCTCGTCGAAGAACCCTTTTTCTTTGGCGAGATAGAACGGACCAAATCCAACCCACGGCCCCAATCCGATTCGATATGTCGGCACAGCTGACTTCTTTTGACAGCTTACGCAGGTGAGCAACGTTGCCCCTGTGAATATAAGAAGCACTAACGATAGATAAGACTTGAGATCGTGGCGGCCAGGAGTGCACATTTTAATTGTATCTCCAGGATTTTGGCTTGGCCCGTTATGTATCGGGAAATATGTTGCCTAATAACGTACTTTGTCAAGTCATTTGAAGTCGGCACGGGAGTCGCGACCAGCTGTCAATGCCGGTGGAGAAACGGAGCAGCCATGCGGCCAGTTATCGCAGTTGTTCGGGGTTGCTGCCAAACCTTCGTCGCTTAGACAGGTACTCGCCGTCGACTTCCACATCAGACACAACTACGGCCAGAATCTTTTTATGAACATCGACTCCCGTTATCCTGTAAGACATAAGCGTCTCCTGGCGGGAGCGGAGAGCGTGCTGCGGTTGCTTTAACCAGGGTCGCGGGCCATCGCCGCTCCCACGGGGAAAACGCGACGACGCCCAATTTTATTCGCTCAATCACGCACGCTCCGGATCAGACAGTGTAACGGCCTCGACTTCTCCATTGTGGTTTCGACCTCGCCGCTCCAAGCCGTTTCAATATTAACTCTGACTGATTTTCATGAGGTTTCGCGGGCCGCTGGCCCTAAAGGACAGTCTACTCGGGTCGAGGAGCCGACATTGTTATGCAATCAAGTCGGCTACTGCACTCCTGATGTCCCTTGAGCAGTTCAGTCTGGCGTTCAAAAAACCCCTCAGTCTCGGCACTCGCAGACAGTTGATTCCATTGGATGCGCCTGCCGAATATCTGCTGTTCGAGAAACATCTGTATCTCGAACGACGCTCGAATCCCCTAACTTCGACTTGCATGACAGCCGTGAAAATGAGCAATGTTTACCTACCGCAATCACACTCAGAAACGTGGGTCCATTCAGGTTCGGACGCAATATAGTCAGGGTGACCTTGCCCTCGTTCATGCTGCTTGTGGAGAGACTCTAAGAGGCGCGTCTTTGGAAACCCCTCCGTCGCTATAAAAACGGTTTCACACTCGGAGCATTGGACAGTCTCACTCTTCGCATGCCAGGGGATGGGCATTGGCACGTGCACTCGTTGCTGTCCAGACTTAATTGCGACGGGATAGGTTGTCACGACCTGATTGTGCGGTTCCTCCATTATCCCGCCTCTACGCGACGGAATCTCGGGTAGGAAAAATGTTCGAAGGGTTTGCTCAATCGCTCGTTGAACGTTCGTATCGGCTACGGAGTCCTCTAACGCTTCGTAGCTCAAGCGATGCACTTTAGAGTGGCCTTCCATCTTGGCTTCCATTGTGAACATCCCTCGGTCCAAATCGGGCGTCCAGTTCAGTGGCGCATCCAGAGTCATCCCACGCTCTTTAAGAAGTCGAGCGACCGTCTCTTCGACCCACTTCATTCCCTCTGCTCTCGTGTCCGACCGTTCAACAGTCACACTTGGCTCGCTAGCTGCGTTAGATGCACTCTCCTGCCGGTCGCAGTGCTCGGCGAATTCACGATTAAGTTCCTCGACCTCCGCCATTAAATCGGGTTCAAATAACTCGACTTTGATTCCAGCCTTCCGTAGACGCCGTATACCTTTGCCGAGAATACTAATATTTGGGTCAAGCATGCCGATGACAACCCGCTCTACGTTTCGGGCGGTTAGCCAGTTGACGCACGGTTCTTTGGGCGCGTTCCTCTTTGTGCAAGGCTCCAAGGTTGTATAGACGGTGGCTCCAGCAAGCGCCGCATCCTTTAGCTTTCGTTCCAATAAGATGTACTCAGCATGACACTTCGGTATTTCACCGCGAAAAGCCGTGCCGAGCAGTCGCCCGTCCTTAACCACGACCGCACCCACCTTCGGGCGTGGCTTTCCATCGGACTCCGACTTGCTTTTGCGTGCCTCTTCAATCGCGAGGCGCTGGAATACTCGTTCGTGGGATGTGGATGGACCTTCGAACTCCACAGACAATCGGGCATTTGAATCCATGTCCGCCTTTGCCGATTGAATATACAGCCAAAGTGCTTCTACTTGCCGAGCAAAAACCCCTCGGTCGCAATACTTTTTGTCGCTGTACGTGACATGGCCGGGGCCGCCGCCGTAACCTCCCCGTCGTGCTGAAATGACTTTGGGGTTCATCTCCTGAGACCCGATTCGAAAGCAAGAGAGGTCGTCGCCGGATGAATCCTGCAAAGCATCTACAATCGAATGGTAGTCGTTGACCCTCGATTCATCGAGAAACGAGGGTATGTTTCTGCGGAGAGCATCGAGCTGAGCATATGCCATGGCGAACTTTTTTCGGTCTGGCATCAATCGGACTCCGAACCGCCGCGCTTTCTCACGGCTCCCAACGAGCAGCGGCGATTCTTTGGCATGTGGCGAGCATATCACCATCGTCTTTAATTCGTTATGTGCTGTGGCAGAAGAGGCTTAGACATTTGGTCATGTCTCAACATAGCTGGAACCAGGGTCATGGCGAAAAGGCATGCCGATTCCCAAGAAAAGTCGGTACCGGATTGTTCAAAAACATTTGTTTTTGGGCAATCTAAAGTTTAGAGATCGAGCTCAATAAAATCAGGACTTTAGGGGTGCGAGTTCAGGCAGGTTTTTGGGCAAGGAAAGAGCGGCTCTCACGGCCTATCAAGTCCTGGCGTTCCGCGTGGCGCCGTGCGCTGAAAGACGCGGACCTAACTATCCGGTTCCACGATCTCCGACACACCTGCATTACCAAGCTGGCCGAGGGACAGGGTAGCGAGCAAACCCTCATGTCCATCGCAGGACACCTCAGCCGGAAGATGCTGGAACACTACTCGCATATCAGGATGGCAGCGAAGCGCGCAGCTTTGGACGCCATCGCAAAGCCCGTTTTTGAAGCGGGTGTGGCACAAAATTGGGCACAGCCGTCGCCCGTCGAAAAAACGACCGCTGCTAACTGATTGAAAGGAATGGTGGGCCTGGGTGGACTTGAACCACCGACCTCGCCCTTATCAGGGGCGCGCTCTAGCCACCTGAGCTACAGGCCCTAAAACCGCTGGCAAACAACCAACAAGGATCTAATTGTACGGTGGCTTGCGCTATTTGGCAATTGTGGAGAAATATTCGCTGAGCTGCAAAACAGCACCGTCCCTGATCCGCTCGCCTTGCGCGATGCAATTGCTCGACATCCGACTTGCCGTCCGCCGACAGTTTTACTGAACGGTCAGATTGAGTGCCTCGGAGTTTCCGTCACCAGTACAACAAGGGGCTCGCGATGGCAAGCGACCGCGGATTTATATATAGCTAGGTCTAATATCTGTCAAGTCGCCGCCGAATCCAGTTTGTGTGGTCAGTTGGATTTGATTTCGTTAGCAGGCTTGTAAACACACTTCATGTAGAGGGAGGGGAACCTGGACTCCCTGGCTGCACTTGCCACTTTTCCGTTTATTATTCGTGAGGCATGCGATGCGATTCGCGGCAACTCCTGCTCCTGCGCAGAGCCAGGCTGCCCTTACTGCGACTGCATTAGTGTTTCAGGGCCCGGACTCCCACTCCCGCCGCCTCAATCGCCTTACGCACCGCCTCCGCAATCAGCTCCGCCCCCGGCGTATCGCTATGAACGCAGATCGTCTGCGCCTCCACCGGCACAACTGTGCCCTCGCGCGTCAGCACACCTTGCCCCTCCGCAATGCGCACCGCCTGTTCCGCCGCGTGCTCCGGAGCATCCAGCAATGCGTCCCGAAATTTCCGCGCCCGCAAAGTTCCGTCCTTCTCATACCGACGGTCCGCGAACGCCTCCGCCGCCACGCGAAATCCCGCCGCGCGAAATTCGTCCAGCATCACCGAACCCGCCAGCCCGACCATGATCACATCGTTCGTGCAGAGCCGCACTCCTGCGGCGATCGCGCGCGCGATGACCGCGTCCTTCGCGGCCTGATTGTAGAGCGCGCCATGCGGCTTCACGTGCATCACGCGCGCGCCGCATTTTCCAGCCACTAGTGCAAGCGTAATCAACTGCCGATAAACGGAATCCCGAATTTCCTCCGGAGTGAGTTGCAACTCCACTCGCCCGAAATTATCCCGATCCTCATACCCCGGGTGCGCTCCCACCGCCACGCCATGGCGCAGCGCCTGCTCGATTGTTGCGCGCATCATCTCTTCGTTGCCCGCGTGCCCGCCGCAAGCCACATTCGCCGACGTCACAAACCTCATCAGCGATCCCTGGCTGCCGTCCGTCAGCATTCCCGGCAGCTCGCCCATATCGCAATTCAAATCCACACGCTTCATAGGAACAGCCGTTCCTCTGAGTTCAGCAGCGACTGCTGCTCGATCCATAAAGCTCGCGCCTTCGCCAGCGATACTTCTTCCAATCGAATCGCATCCCGCGGCCGCAACTGCCCCACGCTGTGCAAATCCGCCCCAACCACATTCGCAATTTTCGGATAGCCGCCCGTTGTCTGCTGCTCCACAAACAAAATGATCGCCTGCCCCGAAGGAGTCACCTGAATCGCCCCCAGCGGCGCGCCCTCGCTGATCATCTCCACATTTTCGCGCCAAGCCAGCCCCGGCCCGGCCAGCCGCAGCCCAATCCGGTTCGATTCTTCGCTCACCACAAATTCGCAGCCCAGCAACGCCTTCCGTGCCTCCTCAGCAAACCGGACAGATTGTGGCCCCCGCGTCACCCGCAGCGTCTTCCCCGGTTTCAATTCATCCAGCACCCCGGTGCGCAGTTTCCGCCGTCGGATATTTTTCTCCGGCTTTCCGATTTGCAAGACGTCGCCCTTCCGGAGCGCGCGTCCCTCCCAACCTCCGAGTCCGCTCAACAGGTGCGTCGAAGCGCTCCCCAAAAAATCCACCACGCCGACCCCTCCCGCGACGCACAAATAACACCGCGCAAAATCGTGCGTTGGGCCAAGCGCCACTTTTTTGCCCGGCAGAATCGCGTGTGGCCTCCACAGCTCCAGCACCTTTCCGTCCACCTGCGCCCCAAAATTCGCGCCCGCCAGGCAAATCACCGCTCCATCGGGAAACAAAAACGTTCCGCCGGTCAGGGTCATTTCCAACGCCGGCGTTCCGGGTTTGTTCTCCAGCAGCAAATTTCCTAATCTCAGTGCCACCGCATCCGCTGCGCCAGACGCAGAAATCCCAAGCACGCCGTAACCCTCGCGCCCAAAATCCTGCACCGTCGTCTGCAATCCCGCCGATTCCACCACCAGCAAACTCATGTCCGCCTCGCCGCCAGAAACTCCGCCCGGGTGATTGGCCGGAACTTCACCTGGTCACCAATCGCAATCAGCCCCATCGGCTCGCGATCTTTGCGGAACATTTCCAGTGGCGTCCGTCCGATCAGCCGCCAACCGCCCGGCGTCAGAAACGGATACACCGCTGTCTGCCGTCCCGCAATCCCCACGCTGCCGGCGGCCACTTCCTTTCTCGGAGTTTGCAGCCGGGGCACCGCGAGCTCCTCCGCGAGATCCCCCAGGTAGGCAAACCCCGGCACAAATCCCAAAAAGTAGGCGTGGTACGTTCGTGCGATGTGCAGCTCGACCACTTTCTCCGCTGGCAATTCGCGCTGTTCCGCCACCCACTCCAGGTCTGGCCCAAACTCTCCGCCGTAACACACGGGCACTTCCACCACGCGAGCCTTGCCCAGTGGCAGCTCCTCAGCGTGCTTTTCGTACTCCGTAATTCTCGCTTGAACTTGAGTGTGATCCGCAGCAGCCGCGTCAAACGTAATCAGCAGGGAACAATACGCCGGCTGGATATTTCGTATCCATTTGATCGGCTCGCGCTGCAGCAGCCGCAAGAGTTGCACGACTCTCTCGTGCGCCGCCGCGCCGATCTCTTCGCCCAGATAAACCAGCAGCGCCTGGTCGCTCGCGGCCTGAAATCGCACTTCGCTCTCCCCGCGTTCCCGCCCTCTTTACTGCACGAACCCGATGTTCGCTCCCGGCACCGGCGCGCCCTCCGGCCCCTCTTTGATCGGCCCGTACGCTGCCTCAAATCGCGAAATATTCTCGCCCAGCGCCCGCCAGATGCGCTTCGCATGCCCGGGACTCACAATCACGCTGCTCAACAATTTCCCCTGCGTCCCATTCGGAAAGATGTACACAAAATTCAGCGTAAACTCCTCCGCGTGGTGCTGAATCATCACCAGGTTGCTGTACAACCCCTGCAATTCCTTCTCATCCGCCTTAATCTGCACCTGCCCCGGCGGCGTTACCTGCTTCTCATCCATGGTGTTCTCCCAAAATTCCTCTCCCAAAGTACCACAGCCCAACCAACCTCACGCGTGGCGGACCCGGCCAGGTCGGGGCCGCACGTACCACTGTAGGGGAGGGGTCGCTCCTCCCTCTTGCCGTCGTATCGGCCGCCGACTGCTTGCCCTGACGACGGAAGAGTTGCGGGCCGCTTTTCGTTCTTTCTTCCTCGCTGTAACGCTGATCTCTTAAGTCAGCTCTTTTCTTCTCCGCGTCCTCTGCGCCTCGCTTCCCATCGCTGCGTTAACTCTTATCCGCAGCAATCCGACTAAGTCCTATTGACACCCAGCTTAGTTAAGTCTACTTTATAAGAGAAGTTAACCATAGTTAACACATACGATGTCCGACATCTTTTCAAAGCGCTTCTCGACCGCCCCGCCCATCGCAGGCGATCAGTCCGACGCCTCTGCCTGGCGCCGCGCCCTCACGCTCCCCTCGCTTCCCGAATCCCACCGCAGCATCCCCATCTCTCACAACGCGCACTGGTTCCGCAAAATCCTCGCCTTCGCCGGGCCCGGCTATCTCGTCGCCGTCGGCTACATGGACCCCGGCAACTGGGCCACCGACATCGGCGGCGGCTCCAAATTCGGCTACACACTTCTCAGCGTCGTGCTCATCAGCAACATGCTCGCCATGTTCCTCCAGGCGCTCTCTGCGAAACTCGGCATCGTCACCGGCCGCGATCTTGCCCAGGCTTGCCGCGATCACTACTCACGCCGCATGTCCATTTTTCTTTGGGTCGCCTGCGAACTCGCCATTGCCGCCTGCGATCTCGCCGAAGTTCTTGGCTCTGCCGTTGCCCTCAATCTCCTCTTCCACATCCCGCTACTTCTCGGCGTTCTGCTCACCGCGCTGGACGTCCTCATCGTCCTCGCGCTGCAGGGCCGCGGCTTCCGCCTCATCGAAGCCTTCGTCATCACCCTCATTGCCAGCATCGGCATCTGCTTCGCCTACGAAATTTTTTTCGCGCATCCGGTCTGGCGCGAAGCCGCATACGGCTTCATCCCCCGAGCTGAAATCCTGCGCAACAAGGAAATGCTTTACATCGCCATCGGCATCCTCGGCGCCACGGTGATGCCCCACAATCTCTATCTGCACTCCAGCATCGTGCAGACCCGCGCCTTCGGCCAGAACAAATCCGAAAAACGCGAAGCCCTGCGTTACGCCGTGATCGATTCCACCGTCGCCCTCTTTTTGGCTCTCTTCATCAATGCCGCCATCCTGGTCCTTGGCGCCGCGGCGTTCCACACTCGCGGCCTCAATGAAGTCGCCGATATCGCGCAGGCCTACAAACTTCTCAGCCCGGTTCTCGGCGCAGGCCTTGCCAGCACTCTTTTCGCCTGCGCCCTGCTCGCCTCCGGGCAAAACTCCACCCTCACCGGAACTCTCGCCGGCCAGATCGTCATGGAGGGTTTTCTCGATATTCGCCTGAAGCCCTGGCTGCGCCGCCTGATCACCCGCGCCATCGCCATCATACCGGCAGTTCTCGTCATCGGTATCGCCGGGGAAGGGAAGCTGACTGCATTACTCATCCTCAGTCAGGTAATTCTCAGCTTTCAGTTGCCCTTCGCTGTAATTCCGCTGGTGCAGTTCACCAGCGAGCGCGGCAAGATGGGCGACTTCGTCAACTCCCGCGCCACCACCGTAATCGCCTGGTGTGTCGCCGCCGCCATCCTCTTCTTCAACGGCGAACTCCTCTGGCTAATCCTTCGTCCCTCCTGATTCCGGGTTTCTCGGTGCACTCCGTGGCTCCTCTGTGCTCTCTCTGTTGAACTCTTCTCCTCCTTTCGGACCATCGAATCCCCTTCCTGCCAAAGCCAGCCTATGCGAAACTTTTCCCCGTGAATAAAATGCCCACTCCCCCCAAAAAACCAAAAACGCTCCAAAAACTCCTCTTCGCCCTTGTCATTCTCCTAATGCTTCTTTCCATCGGCCTGGCCGCCCTGCACAAAACTCCCTGGAGCGTCCCGCTCGAAGACAAACTCCGCAAAAATCCTCTCCCCGCCACCGACGCCAACCTGAACGCCGCCAAACCTCTTTACAACGAAAACTGCGCCAACTGCCACGGCGACACGGGCAAGGGAGACGGCTCCGACGCCATGATGTACGACCCCTCGCCCAGCGACCTAACCGAACCAAAGCACATGAACCACCTGACTGACGGCGAAATCTTTTACCAGATCACCCAGGGTCGCAAACCCATGCCATCTTTCCGCAAGAAACTAACCGAAGACCAGCGCTGGCAACTCGTAATCCTCGTCCGCTCCTTCGCCCTCCCACCTTCTATTCCGGCAAAATCTCCCGAACCCCCTGCAAAAAAGTAATGGCCGGTCCAAAGACCGGCCACCGAGATTCTTATCCTTTACTTCACCCCCCCGAGCGCCGCCGCCACTTCTTTCACATCTGGCACCACGGGAATGTCGTAATCCTTCGCCCAGGCCACCTTGCCGCCCTTATCAATGATGATGATTGAGCGTCCTGTGATCCCCTTGTCCGCCAGGTACGCGCCATACTTCTCGCTCATTGCACCCTTCGGATGAAAATCCGCCAGCAGCGAATACTTGATTCCCATCTTCTCCGCGTACGCTTTGTGCGACCACACGCTGTCCACGCTTACGCCAAGCACTTCCGCGTCCAACGTGTCGAAATTCCGCATGTCGTTCACGAAGCAGGCGTGCTCGTTCGTGCAGGTCGGGCTCCAGTCCAGTGGGTAAAACACCAGCACCACTTTCTTTTTCCCCGCGAAATCCGAAAGTTTCACTTCTTTTTTGTTCTGGTCCTGCAGCGTGAAATCCGGCGCCTTTTGTCCAACTGCGATGCTCATAAACACGTCCTCCGATACGTTTTAAGTTCCACCAGCATCTTACCGAATCCTGCCCCGGCCGCCAATCTGCGCGCTTCCCACGCTGCGCCTCCCGCGCTAAACTTCCCAACGGAGCCACCGTGTAGGGGCGGCTTTACGCCGCCATCTTCCCAATTTTCGGCTGGACCCGTTCGGCGAGCGAAACAAAACCAATTTTTCAAATAATATCTGTGACCACAAACCGGAACGAATGTTAACCCTGAAAGAAGTAGTCGACCGCTACTCCTCGCTCGCCAAACAAGGCGGCGAACCCGTCGCCCTCGAAGCCTTTGCCCTCGACCCCGAAGAAACCATCGAGCTCTTCACCTCTCTCGACGAGGACTACCACATCAGCCGCTTCGTAAAGTTCTCCTTCGACCGCGGCCGCGTTTACATAATCAGCAGCAACCCCTCCACCCACATCCAAATCGACGCCGAAATCCGCGAGCTGCTCTGACTTCTTTTTTCCTCTGCGCTCTCCGCGTCTCCCCCTGCGAACTCTGCGCTAAAATCTTCTCTTTCCTTCCCCCACTAAAAAATCAGCTTCAGCGAAAACTGGATCTGCCGCGAAGTCCCCGCCGTATGAGAAATAATCCCAAATCCGCTTCCTCGCACCGTGTTCGACGGCAAACTGAAATTCACAACGTTAAACAAATTAAAAAATTCGGCGCGAAATTCGACCAATCCCAGGTCGCTCTTCCCTCGCCGCCCAAACGGCGTGTCCTTGATCAGCGCAAAATCAAATTGCTTGTAACCCGGTGCGCGAAACACATTCCGTCCCAGCGTCCCGAACTGCCCGACTGGAACCGAGAAGAATGTGTAGTTGTTGTCGCCCCGGCCAAAGTAATCTTCCCGCCTCGTCCGACTGGTGGAAAAATCCGGCATCGTCAGCAAATCCGGCCGATCCGCTCCTCCAGCCCCAGCGCTCGTCTGCTGCTCCCCCGAATAGACCGAGAACGGAGGACCGCTCAGGATCGACGTGATGTTCAGCAGTTGCCAGCCTGCCGTCACATACTGGCTCACCGGCTGCAGGAAACTCACCTTGTCAAACGGCAGCGCCTGAAACACGCTCACCGAAAAAACATGGGTCACGTCGAACGTGGACGGGGCTTTCTCCGCCCGCTCGTCCAGCGGATTCTGCGCAAACGTCTGCAGAATCGCCCCCGCGCCACCGGGAAGGCCGCCCAGCACCGCGCTGGTGTCGTCAATCGACTTCGAAAACGTATAGCTCGCCGCGAAATTCAACCCGATCTTGGCATTCCTCCCGCTCACGCTAGTCTGCAGGGCGTTGTAACTCGAATGCGAATCGCTGTTCATTACGTACTCCGGGCCGAATCCGCTGACGCCGTTGCCCGAAGAATCAAACTGTGTGAATCGCGCGAACTCCGGCCCCGCGCCCGCATATCCGTTCGGTGCAAACACCCGAGCCAGATGCATCCCGGCCGTCCCCACGTACGCTGTGTTCCACCGCACCCACCCGAAATCGTGCTCGACCGCCGCCGTGTACGTGCCGATGTACCCGTTCTTGAAATGCCGCGACATCACGCTGACACTGAGTAGCTGTGCCTCATTGCCCGGTGTGAGCGCCTCCAGGTCCTGCTGAAACCTCGGCAAATCAATCGGCGTGTTCGCTGCCACGTTCGAAGTGCTTCCCGATGCAAACAGAAGCTGGCCTGAAGTTGTGTAAGGCTCCGGCACCTGCAGCGGCGTGATCGTATTCGCGAAGGGAACTGGCACACCCACCTGCGCCGTCACCAGCGGCTGCACCACAAACGGCAATCCACCGGTCACAAAATTGTCCTGCCACAAATTCGGCAGAATCGTCGTGATCGCCCCGCCCGCGTGCAGCGTGGTCTTCTTTGTCATCGCATAATCCACCGCCACGCGCGGCGCCCATCCGTTCCCATCCAGCGGGTAAATCGGCTGCGGATTGTACAAAAAGTCCTGCGTCGCCCCCGGAGTCAGGAAATCCGACGGTTGTCCGTCCGGCCCCACTGGCGTCGCTACCGAGGTCCGGCTGTTTGCTTCCTTGATCCGGCTGTTCACTTCATAGCGGAGCCCGTAGTTGATGCTCAGCCGCGACGTCGCTTTCCACGTGTCCTGAAAATAAAATGCGTAAGCCTCCCGCCGCACCGCCGCTTCGTCAAATCGGTTTCCGGTGGGCGTCAGCCGGTAAGGTGCCGCAATCGTGTACTCGTACGGCGTTGCGGTCAGCAATCCAAGCAGAGAATCGGGCAGCGGATCGCCCGGAAGAATGTCGTGCGTGCCGCTGGCGGATTCGATCAGCACAGGCGAATACGCGGTGCCTCCTCCAAACGAATACACGCCGCTCGGATTCGTGCCGAAGACCGTTGAGTCGCGGTTCCAGCGGAAATCCACGCCCCACTTGAAAACGTGCCCCCGGTGGACGTAGCTCATGTCGTGCTTCAGCTGAAACACGTTTCCATAGGAGCCGAAAATCGATCCATCCGCCGAATTGAATCCCGCGAACAACCCGTCTCCGAACGCCAGAGCAACGTCCGTGTGGTTGCTCGAAGGAAACACCGGTGTGCTGCGCACATAATCAAACATCGTCGTCGAATTCAGCTGCGGCGAATATGTCCGCGCATAGCTGATCGCCGCGTTTCGCTGGTGATCGAAAAATGTCACCGCAAAGCTCGGATCAATCGCCGTCTGGTCCGGATTCGTCGTCGGGCCATTCACATTGTTCAAGCTGAAGCGTGTGAAAAGCGTCGCCTTGTCCGAAATCTTGTGGTCCACTCGAATTGAAAACTGGTCCGTGTCCGTAACCACTTTCGAAGACGCCGCGTAAGTCCGCGCTCCGAATGAGCCTGTGGGATCGTTCGGCAACGGATATCGCGCGAGAAGCGGCGCAATTTCCGGGCTCACCGGCACAAACAGCGTGTCGCCTGGAGAAGTAGCCGTCTTTGGAAAGGTCGTTGCGTCGATCCCTTTTCGCTCATCCGCAGTCGGCACCGCAAACACCTGCGTCGTGCCCAGCACCTGCCGGAATCCCGCGTACTCTCCGAAGAAAAACGTCTTGCCGCGCCCATCGTAAATTCTCGGAAGTACCACCGGCCCGCCAATCGTCACACCAAACTCATTGCGCACAAACGGGGGAATCCGCCTCGGGTCCAATGGGTTGATGTGGTCAAAAAAATTCCGCGCATCAAACGCCGCATTGCGCACAAATTCAAAAGCGCTTCCGTGCAACTGTCCTGTCCCCGACTTCGTCACCACGTTCGTGAATCCGGCCGCGCCCTGCCCGATCTCCGCGGGCATCACCCCGGAGTTCGACTGCACCTCATGAATCGCATCTACGTTGAAATTCGCAAACGTCGCCCCGCCCAGCTCCGGGTCGGTGGTCGTGCCGCCGTCCATCGCGAACACGGACGCCACCCCGCGCTGCCCGTTCACCGAAAATTGTTGCGTGAAATTCGCCGCTCCATTCGTGTCCGTCATCGTGCCCGCGGCCAACAGCAGTAATTTGCTGAAGTCGCGTTCGTTCAGCGGCAGGCTAGAAACCTCTTCGCTCGAAAGGTGCTCGCCGCCGGTGCCCTTCTTTTCCGTCCCCTGCGGCTGCCCGGCCACAATCATGCCAAGCGACTGATCGGTAGCGGAAAGTGTGAACACCAGATTCGGCGCACTCCCCTCTGCGATCACAATCGCTTTCGGCGCTGTCCAGGTCTTGCCCGCCGCCTCGGCTGCAAGCGTGTACGTACCGGCCTCAACTCCGGCAAAAACAAACGTCCCGCTCGCCGTGCTCCGCGCTTCATAGGTGCGATCGCCAGAGGCCGCGCGCAATGTAATCTTCGCGTCCGCCACGGGCTTGCCCGCTGCGTCGCGCAAGACTCCATTCCAGGTTGCAGCGCAAAACGAGCAGGGGGCCAGAACAAGCGCCAGGAAAGCAACAAGTCCCAGGATCCGCGTGGGTACCGAGAGGGCCGCCGACATGGTTGACGATTCTATAGCTTTTTACAGGAAAGTGACTTTCTGTTTAAGTGCCAAGTGTGAACAAGTTATCCGACGTAGTGTCCTCAACCGGGTCGGAGACTCGCCCAGGCTTAAGCGGGCACAGACTTCTGAAACCGGCTGACCACGCCCTCATGTTCCTTGCGCAATTCCGCCGGCAAATTCTCGCCGAACTTCGCCAGAAATTCCCGGCTGTCCGCCAGATCGTTTTCCCAGTCGCCCGCATCCACGCGAGACAGTTCGTCCAGCGCTTCGGGCGCAGTCTTCAACCCATCCAGCGTCAGCGCCGTCCGCGTCGGCACATACCCGATCGGCGTTTCCTTTGCCTCGCCGCGCCCTTCGACACGTTCCAGGATCCACTTCAGCACGCGCACGTTCTCCCCATACCCGGGCCACAGGAATTTCCCGTCCGCGCCCTTCCGGAACCAGTTCACATGGAAAATCTTCGGCGGATTCGGAATCTTCTTCCCCATCTCCAGCCAGTGCTGGAAATAATCCGCCATGTTGTAGCCGCAGAAGGGCAGCATCGCCATTGGATCCCGCCGCGTAATTCCCACGTCGCCCGTCGTCGCCGCTGTCGTCTCCGACGCCATCGTCGCCCCGACGAACACCCCGTGCTGCCAGTTGAACGACTGATACACGAGCGGAGCCAGCCGCGCCCGCCGGCCGCCAAAAATAAACGCCGAAATCGGGACGCCCTCCGGCGCTTCCCACTTCGGCGAAACGCTCGGCGATTGCGCCGCCGGCACGGTGTAGCGCGCGTTCGGATGCGCCGCCGCTCCCTTCGAGGGATCCCATTTCTCCCCACGCCATGTAATCAATCCCGCGGGCGGCTCGCCGCCAATTCCTTCCCACCATGGCTCATTCTCTGCCGTCAGGCCCGTGTTCGTGAAAATGGTGTCGTGCTTGAGCGCGTCCATCACGTTCGGATTCGTTTTCCGCCCTGTGCCCGGTGCCACGCCAAAAAATCCCGCCTCTGGATTAATCGCGTGCAGATACCCGTCCGCGCCGATCTTCATCCACGCGATGTCGTCGCCAACCGTCCACACCTTATATCCCTGGCTCTCCAGCGCGGACACCATCATGGCCAGGTTCGTTTTCCCGCAGGCGCTCGGAAACGCCGCGGCCATGTACGTCACTTTTCCGCCAGGCGATTCCAGCCCCAGAATCAGCATGTGTTCGGCCATCCAGCCCTGCTGCCGCGCCATATAACTCGCAATCCGCAGCGCAAAGCACTTCTTGCCAAGCAGCGCGTTTCCGCCGTAGCCCGACCCCACGCTCCAGATCAACCGCTCATGCGGAAAATGCGCGATGTACCTCCGCAGCGGGTCCAGGTCTCCCGTCGAATGGAGCCCCGGCACAAAATCCTTCGAGCTCCCCAGCTTGTCCTTGGCGACCTTGCCCATGCGGCACATGATCCGCATGTTCGCCACCACATAAGCGCTGTCTGTCACTTCCACGCCGATTTTGCTGATCGGCGAGTTCACTGGCCCCATGATATACGGCACCACGTACATGGTCCGGCCGCGCATCGCCCCGTCCAACAGCTTTCCGATCTTGAACTTTGCCGCTTCGGGGTCCATCCAGTTGTTCGTCGGCCCAACTTCCTCTTTGTCCGGCGTGCAGATGAACGTCAGGTGTTCCGTGCGGGCCACGTCGCTCGGGTTGCTTCGGTGGAGGTAACAGTTCGGGTAGGTTTTCTCGTTCAGGCGGAAAGAGTCGCCCTTTTTCAGCATTTCCTGCAGGGTGGTTTGGTTCTCGGCTTCCGACCCGTCACAGAATACAATCTCGTCTGGCTTGGTCAGCCGGGCTGCTTCCTCCACCCAGGCTTCCATCGGCGTCGCCACGATATTACCCCCAAATGATTAGTAGGCCGCATCGCAGAAAGGTGTGGATGTGCCCAATCCGGCCCGTCCTGATCGCATGGACTTGTATCTGAGACTGGCGGGACACTCACGTACGGTCTTCAAACCTGCCCAGTGTATGTTACCGCCAACCTCTGAAGCAAGTTCACTGGTAACCAGCGATAGAGCATATCCGGTCACCTTGTACTCACGGGATTGAGCAGCCGAGGCGAGAGTTAACCTTAGACCAGTAAATAAAAATGGGCCTCCCCCGGATCATGTCCTGTGTGACTGGACCGAAATCGGGGAGACGGCTGTCGAAGCTGTTCGTAAGATTATCTCCAGCAACGAAATATGTGCCGTCGGGCACCATCGTCGATCGAAACACGGAGTAGTCGCCAGGTTCCATTTTCTGCCAACTAAAGGGTGCGCATGGCACAGGTGGTTTGAACGGCCGCCCGTTGACTAAGATCGTCCCATCGGAACCCGGAGCTACTGTATCGCCAGCAACGCCAATCACTCGCTTGACGAAGAGTGCATCGGACGAAGCATGCTTCATGAATATTAGATCACCGCGTTCCGGTCGCTTGGACTCGTAGGCATGTCTATCCGCAACGACACGTTCGCCAAGACAAAGAGTGGGACACATTGAAGTTGAAGCAATTTTGAAAGCGGCAAAGCCCGCCTCGCTTCTGAGTGCTTCGGGGGATGGAAACAGCGTTGCAACAAAAAAGACGATCGCCAGCAAAGGATATAGGAGCCGGGGCAGTGGAATTATGGACTCAGACCCCTTCTCCGTAGCGGCCGAGAACCCTGCTTCGCCGGCAACGAAGAATTTCCAAAGGACCAGAGCGAGGATCGTGGTCACCATCGTGGAAAAGGTGAAAAGGAGCCTCGTCTTGACCATCGTTTGCAATTGGAACCGACCCACACTAGTTCGCCCGAGCTTCTCCAGCTTCCCCAGTTGACTGACAGTCTGGTGCTATCATGCGTTTATGTACGCCCAAAAATTCCACGTGGACGTCCTCATCCGTGGCGAGCGCCGACCCTGCCCCCTTGAGTGGCTCGATCAATTCTCCATGCGCAATTTCACGAATTCGGCCGACTTCGACGACACCCTCCCCCTCGCCGACGGCCGCCTCGAAGCCAGCTTCCGCCTGACCCCCGAGCGCTTCGCCGAAGGCCTCTCCGCATGGCTAACTCAACGCGGCAAAGGTGAAGGCCAACTCGTCCAGGTTGAAGTGAAAGTCCTGTAATCCTGGCGTAGCAGCGACCTTCAGGTCGCACCGAAGGACGCTCGTCGACACCCCCTTCCTCAGGGCAAGCTGGAAGCCGGCGCTACCACCTATTCGTCGAGCTTTTTCCTCTTCCCCTCAATCGCTGCCCGAATCTCCGGCAACATCTTCATCGCCGCTTCCTCGCCCGCCCTCACCATCTCCGGCGTCTTCGTAAAATCATCCCAAACAAACGGCGTCACGTCCGGCTCGATCGTCACGTCCACATACTGCCGCCATTCCAGGTCCGCGTGCCGCTGAATGATCGTGAACGACCGGCTCAGCACATCCGTGAATGTCCGCGGCTCCCCGTTCATTCCGGGCTCGAGGTACACGGCAATCACTACCTCCGCGCCCATCAGCAGCAATCCTTCATACGGCACGAGCGCGGTCAGGAATCCATCCACCAGCGTCCGCCCGTCATACTGAATCGGTACAAACAATCCCGGGTACGCGCACGAAGCCCGCAGCGGTGGCCCAATCGGCCCCTTCTGATAGTAATAAACCGGCAAACCCGCGTTGATGTCCGTGGCCGCAATTGCCAGCGGCGTCTTCAAATCCTCAAATTTTGTGATCGGTGTGAAGCGCGTCAGAAACAGTTCCATCCGCTGGTTCGTCGCCAGGCCAATCCACGAAGGAGTCCACCGCCCGAAATCCGCGAACTTCGTCTCGCACGCGATCTCTTCCATCGTTTCGAGCGAAGCCCCGGCGCAGTAGCTCGCGCCGATCAGCGCGCCGACGCTCGTTCCCGCAACCATATCAATCGGAATTCCCGCTTCGCGAAACACCCGTAGAACGCCAATGTGCGCGATGCCGCGCGCGAATCCGCCGGCCAGCGCCAGTCCAATGCGCGGCCGCCGTTCGCCTACTCCCGCAAGACCGTTGCTGATCGCGCGATACCATTCCTTCGCGCTCCGCAACAGGCTCTGTGCGTTCGATTCCTTCCCATTTGCCATACCCCAATTTTAGTCTTCTCAGGCCCGTTACCAAACACCTGTTTGACCCGTGGCTTCCCATTTTGTAACCTGTTCTGCCGTCCAATTTTCGCTCCCCAAGGTCAGGCCATGACTCATAAGATCCAGAAAGCAGTCGTTCTCGGCGCCGGCACCATGGGCGCTCGCATTGCCGCGCATTTTGCCAACGCCGGCCTCCCGTGCCTGCTGCTCGACATCGTTCCGAACGACGCGGCTCCCGCCGACCGCAACAAAATCGTGCTCGCCGGACTCGACGCCGCCAAAAAAGCCAAGCCTGCAGCGTTTTTCACCCCCGCGCTTGCTTCCAAAGTTTCCGTCGGCAATTTTGAAGACGATCTCGCGCGCATCGCCGACGCCGACTGGATCATCGAGGTCGTCGCCGAGAATCTAGAAATCAAGCGCGGCCTCCTCGCGAAAGTCGCGCAATTCCGCAAACCCGGCTCCATCGTTACTACAAATACCTCGGGGTTGCCCGTTCACCTGATCGCCGCAGGTTTGCCGGAAGAGTTTCAGCAGCACTGGGCCGGCACTCACTTTTTCAATCCGCCGCGTTACATGAAACTCGTCGAAGTCATTGCCGGCCCGAAAACTTCTCCCGAAGTTCTGAGGACGCTCTCCGATTTCTGCGACCGCCAGCTTGGCAAAGGCGTCGTCCTCGCTAAAGATACGCCAAACTTTATCGCCAATCGCATCGGCACCTTCTCCATGCTCAACGCTCTCCGCCTGATGCAATCGCTCGGCATGACCATCGAAGAAGTCGATGCCTGCACTGGCCCCGCTGTCGGCTGGCCCAAGTCCGCCACTTTTCGGACCGCGGACATCGTTGGTCTCGACGTCTTGATGCATGTCGTTAAAAATATTTACGAAACCGCGCCCGACGACGAATCGCGCGAGACCTACAAAATTCCCGCCTTCGTCGAAGAAATGGCCAAGCGCAAATGGCTTGGCGACAAGACCGGCCAGGGCTTCTACAAGCGCGTAAAGGGCGGCCAGGGCGAAAAAGAAATTCTCACCCTTGATCTGAACAAGATGGAATATCGAGAAAAGCAAAAAGCCCGCTTCTCTTCCATCGAAGCTGGAAAAACAGTGGAAGACACGCGTGAGCGCCTGCGCGGCTTGCTCACTCCATTGTTCGAAGGCCAGAAAACCGACAAGGCCCAGCAATTCATCTGGGGCGGCCTCTCCGAAATGTGCCTCTATGCGGGTCGCCGCATGCCCGAAATCGCCGACAACATTGTCGACGTTGACCGCGCCATGCGCTGGGGCTTTGCCTGGGAACTCGGCCCCTTCGAGATGGTTGACGCCATCGGCCTTTCCGCCTTCGTCGCGCAAATCAAAAAAGAAAACCGTGCGCTTCCCGCTGTCTTTGAAACAGCTCTGGCCGCTGGCCGCACCACCTTCTGTGAATCCAGCAAAGGTGAAACTTCCGTCTTCGATCTCGTCACCGGCAAGACCAAAAAAGTAGAAGAACCCGCCGGAATACTCATCCTCAAATCACTGAAAGAAGCGGGCCGCGAAGTCGAGCGCAACTCCGGAGCCAGCCTCATTGACCTCGGTGACGGAGTAGTCTGCTGCGAATTTCACTCCAAGATGAACGCCATCGGCGCCGACCTGATCGCCATGATCCACAAGGGCATCAAGCGCCTTGAAACCGATTTCGACGCCATGGTCATCGCCAATCAAGCCAGCAATTTTTCCGTCGGTGCCAACCTCATGCTTGTTCTCGTCGGCGCGCAAGAGCAGGAGTGGGACGAGCTCCACATGGCCGTGAAGCAGTTTCAGAACATCAATCTCGGCATCAAATACGCGCCGAAGCCCGTCGTCGCCGCGCCGCAAGGCTTGGCCCTCGGCGGCGGCTGCGAAATCAGTCTGCACACCGCAAAAATTCATTCCGCTGCGGAAGCCTACATCGGCCTGGTCGAGGTTGGCGTCGGCCTGATCCCTGGCGGCGGCGGAACAAAGGAAATGCTTATCCGTGCCAATGAAAACGCGGCTTCCGGCGATGACCTCGATCTTTTCCACACGCTCCGGCCCTTTTTCGAAAACATCGCCACCGCCAAAGTCGGCACCAGCGCCGAAGAATGCCGCGACCTCGGCTACCTACGCCGCTCCGACACTTACTCCATGAATCGCGATCGCCTCGTCGCCGACGCTAAGCAAACCGCTCTGACCCTCGCCCGCAGCGGCTGGAAACCCGCCGCGTCTTCCTGGCAGGAAGGCGCGCAATCCACCCAGATCAAAGTTCTCGGCGAATCTTTTCTTGCTGCCGCCAAAATGGCCATCCACCTGATGGCCCGCGGGGGTTACGCCTCCGACTACGACGCCCACGTCGCCCGCAAACTAGCCAATATCCTAGCCGGCGGAGCGCTCTCCTCACCGCAACTCGTCAGCGAACAATACGTTCTCGATCTCGAGCGCGAAGCCTTCGTCTCCCTGTGCGGCGAAAAGAAAACCCAGGAACGCATCGCCCACACCCTAAAAACCGGCAAACCCCTCCGCAATTAACCTGTAGGGGCACGATACATCGTGCCTCTTGGGCTCTCCTTCCCTCTCTTCTCCGCGCCCGCCACGTCTCTGCGTTCAGCTCTCCTCTCCCAGATTCACCTATAATCGTATTGTCCTCTCGCTTAAAATCGTCTATCCTCATCCTTATGCAACGACTCCTCGCCCCCCGCGAAGCCGCCAATATCCTCGGCATCAGCTACCCCACCCTGAAACAATGGATCTACCGCGGCAAACTCAAAACCGCAAAAACCCCCGGTGGCCACCACCGCGTCCCTGAATCCGAAATCGACCGCCTCATCCCCAAATCACTCGTCCGTGGCGATCTCTCCTCCCGCCGCGGCAATTTCCGCAAGATCAGCGGCCGCAACCAGCTCATCGGCCGCGTCACCGCCATCAAATACAGCGGCCTCCTCGCGCAAATCACTCTCGCCATCGGGGAGCAGCACATCACCTCCATCATCACCGCCGACGCCGCCAAGGAAATGCGCATCAAGCCAGGCGAACGCGTCGCCGCCCTCGTCAAATCCACCGAAGTCATGATCCTTCGCGTCTGACTACGATGCGCAAGCTGAATCGCAATCCAATTCGCCTTTGTAGTGGCCGCCTTCTGAGGCGGGTGCTTTTTCTTTTCTCTTTCTTTCTGTCCTCCACCGTTGGTGCCCAAACTCTCCGCATCGCCGCTGCCTCAGATCTCCAATTTGTGTTGCCCGATCTCACCGCCCAATACGAAAAACAAACCGGCGTAAAACTCGCCGTCACCTACGGATCCAGCGGCAACTTCTTCGCCCAAATCCAAAACGGCGCCCCATTCGATGTCTTTCTCTCCGCGGACGTCAGCTACCCTCACAAGCTGGTTCTCGCGCAACTGGCTGACGTTTCGTCTCTTCAGATCTATGCCGTGGGCAACCTCGTCCTCTGGCTTCCACCAGACTCACCGCTCGATCCCTCCGCGGGTCTCAAGATTCTTCTGGATCGTCGCATCCAGAAAATAGCCATCGCGAATCCGGACCACGCCCCGTATGGCCGCGCTGCCGTTGCGGTCTTGCGCGATGCCGGCCTCTACGACCAGCTCAAGCCAAAACTCGTTCTTGGCGAAAACATCTCGCAAGCCGCGCAATTCGTGCAATCCGGCAGCGCGCAAGCTGGACTCCTTGCTCACTCCCTGACGTTTTCTCCCGCTATGAAATCCGGAAAGTTTTGGACAATACCTGTAGATAAGTATCCCGCGGTGGAACAAGCCGCCGTCCTGCTCACCGCTTCCTCCAACCAGCAGGCCGCCATGTCGTTCCTTGCCTTTCTAAAAACTCCCGCAGCCCGCGCTACCCTTGAGCGATATGGTTTCTTCCTCCCTCCTGCCGCACCTGCAACGCAACATAAGCTATGAATACCGAAGCTCTGCTGCTCTCCATCCGCCTTTCGGCGACCGTTTCGCTGTTGCTTCTGGCGCTGGCCTTGCCGCTTGCCTATTGCATCTCTTTCTTTCACTGGCGCGGAAAATTCCTGCTTGAATCCGTTGTCGCTCTCCCTCTCGTGCTTCCCCCCACCGTCCTCGGTTTTTACGCGCTCATCGCCATGGGCCCCCGCGGCCCGCTCGGAAAAATCTGGCAATCACTCTTTGGCCACCCACTCGCCTTCACCTTCGCAGGACTTGTTTTCGCCTCCATGCTGTACAGCCTGCCCTTCGCCGTACAACCCCTCGTGGCATCATTTGAATTACTCGACCGCCGCCTGCTCGACGCCTCCGCGGTCCTCGGCGCGGATCGCGCTCGCACATTTCGCCGCATCATTCTTCCGCTCGCCTGGCCTGGCGTCCTCACCGCGCTGGTGCTCAGCTTCGCGCACACGCTCGGCGAGTTCGGCGTCGTCCTCATGGTTGGCGGCAATCTTCCCGGCATTACCCGCACCGTCTCCATCGACATTTACGACCGCGTCCAGGCGCTCGACTACGCTACCGCGCATCAAACCGCGCTGCTGCTGCTGCTCGTTTCGTTTGTGGTGCTCGCAATCGTTTACGGCGTGAATCGCCGCGTCTGGTCGCCGTGGCCGGCGAAATAATCCGCGCAATGCTGAACGTTCAAATTCGAAAACAGTTTCGGTCGAACGCCGCACAGCCCTTCGTTCTCGACGTCGTTGCAACTTTCGCGCCCGGCTTCACGGTCTTATTCGGGCCCTCCGGCGCGGGGAAATCCACGCTGCTCGATTGCATTGCCGGCCTGCAGCAACCCGACTCCGGCGAAATCCGCCTCGGCGAGAAAGTCTTGTTTAACGCTGCCGGCAATCTCTCGCTCCCGCCGCAGCGGCGCGAACTCGCCTACGTTTTTCAATCGCTCGCTCTCTTCCCGCATCTTTCGGTCGAACGAAACATCCGCTACGGGCTCAACAAACTTTCCGCCTCCGAGCAAACGGAACGCGTGCAGAGGATCGCAAAATCGCTCCGCATCGAGAAACTTTTGTCCCGCCGTCCTGCGGAACTCTCCGGCGGAGAAAATCAGCGCGTTGCCCTCGCCCGTTCGCTGATCACCTTTCCGCGCCTCCTGCTCCTCGACGAGCCGCTCACCGGTCTCGACTCCGCGCTGCGCCGCTCCATCCTCGAAGACCTGCGCGCCTGGAACGAAGCCAACCGCATCCCCATTCTCTACGTCACACACAATCGCGAGGAAGTCGACGCCATCGGCGAGCGCGTCGTCACACTTGTAAACGGACGCGTCCAGGAATCCGGCGCCCCTCGGGCCGTCCTCGAAGCACCGCGCAGCGTCGAACTTGCCCACGCCGCCGGTTTTGAAAATATTCTCCCCGCGATCGTCGTCGAACACTTGCCCGCCGACGGCGTCATGCGCGTCTCGCTCGATCACGCCGCCTGCGAAATCGAAATTCCCCTGGGTGACGCCACGCCCGGCACAGAAGTGCGCGTAGCCATTCGCGCCGGCGACATCCTCATCGCCACCGAAGCCCCGCACTTCCTCAGCGCACGCAATATTCTGCCCGGTACTATCGAATCCATCGAAACCCGCGGCACAATGGTCACCCTGTGTGTAAAATCCGGCACTAGTTTTCAAGTCCACGTAACTCCTGGCGCCGCCCGCACCCTGGACCTCTCCTCCGGCCTCCTCGTCTGGTTGGTCATCAAGACCCATTCCTGCCACCTTGTTCGCTAGGAAGTTCTCCTTTGCCTTGGGAACACACTTTACCTGGTGCTCCACGATGATTTGAACAGCATCCCTCCGCCTCCCCCTCTGTTACTATGAGTTATCGCTTCGTGAGGTTTGCCGTGTCTTCGAAAAAATCCAACGGAAAGCCCGCGCCCAAGCCTCTCCGTGCGCGTCACGCCGGCCGCTCGGATTCCAAAGCCAAACCTGGCACCCGCCTTCAGGAAGTCCTGCGCAGCGCGGCCAACATTTTTTTCGCCAAGGGATTTCACGCCACTTCGATCGAAGACGTCGCCCGCGACGTCGGCATGCTCAAGGGTTCCCTCTACTACTACATCAAATCCAAGGAAGATCTTCTCTTTCAGTTGCTGTTGGCGGGCATCGAAGACGGCGACGCTTACATCGCCCGGCACATCGATACCGATGGCGAGCCGGTCGAGCAACTGGAGCGCGCCATCCGCGCCCAGATCGACTACATCATCCAGAACAAGGTTCCCTTCGGCTTGTTCCTGCACGAGTTCGATTCGCTTTCCGGCAAACGCCAGCACAAAGTCATCGCCGTGATGTCGCGCTACAACAATCGCTTTGTGGATCTGGTGAAACGCGGGCAGGAACAAGGGAAATTAATCGAAGGCGAGCCGTGGCTCATCGTCAATGGCATTCTCGGCATGTGCAACTGGCTATATCGCTGGTACGACACCGACCACGTCTCCGACCCTGAAGAGGTCAAGCAAGTCTTCCTGAACATGCTCCTGAACGGCATCCGCAAACCATGACCGCCGCGAAATCTCGCAAGCCTGAAACGTTTCTTGGATTGAGCAAGCGGCAGAGCATGTCTTCCTGAGCCCATCCGACAAGCATGAGCGAAAGACCTCAGGGTCGAGAAATTCTCGAGATTCATGAATGGAAGATGTAGTGGCCGGGCTTAAGCCCGGCCACTACAAAGTTTTCTCGCAATCGCAATTCGAAACCCGCCTACGGCAGCAAACCAAAAACCGCTACCGTGGTGTGCGTCCCGAAGTACACCCTGCCATTCGCCACCATCGGTGTAATGAAATGTCCGCCAACGTTCGCAAAGGTGTCGCGGCCCCCGCCAGCCGTGCCGGAGTCGTACAGGAGTTTCGTCAGGTCCGTCGCATCGTAAGCGAGAAAATTCTTCGACTCACGATCCAGCGCCCAGACAATCCCGTTCGACGTTCCGTTCGCAGACGCGCTCGGAACGGTCCCGTTACTGCCGAAAGTAAACGCGGTTTGCGATGAGGGCGAAGCGCTGAGCTTCGCCTGCGAAACGGTAAACGCGCGCAAAGGCAGCCCCGAAGGCCCAATGTACACGTGCCCGTTGAAATAAATAGGCGACGAAAAATTCTCGTGCCCGTCAGGGCCAAAAATCTGGAACACGTTATCCGCAATCGCGCTGTACTGCCCCATGTTGTCCCGGTCCACCACGTACATCTTCTGGTCTTTTCCGGCCACGACCGCCAGATGCCGAGTGGAGCCGCCGCTGTCCATCAGATCCGGCAGCAGCAGCGCCGCAGCCGAACCCAAATCCTCGTCCTGGTTGTCATCGGCAATGGCGATCGACGGCGCAAAAAAATCCGTCACGGTCAGCGGCACGCTCGGCCCGAGTTTCACAAACGTGTCTCCATAATCATTGCTGATCCCCGGCGTGTTTCCTCCGAACGCGTTGCCAGTGGGCAAGTACACGTTGCCGGCCTGATCCGCCGCGGGTCCACCTCCGCCCAGCCAGATTCCCGCGCCGTGCGTGTTTGGAACCAGATCGATAGCTCCGGTTTTCGCCAGTGTGTCTGCGCTGAAAGAAATCACCCAGGCGGAATAGTTTCCGCAATCGCCGTCATATCCAGACCACGAGGTGTAAATCGCGCCATTGCTTTCGAGCAGCGCGGCTCGTTCCTGCTGCGCCTTGGCCAGGAACGTCACCATGCCCCCGGTGCTGTTTCCTCCGGTTCCTGGGAACGTCGCGGTAATGTTCGTCGGCCCGCCAAAAAGTTCCGCGCCCGTGGTCAGATTTAACGCGTGCAGCCGGTGAAACACATTGCCGCTGCCGTCCTTGGAACTTGCCACCACGTAAATCGCGTTGCGCGAACGGTCAATCACCGGCGTGGAAATAATTCCGACCGGATTCATGTACCCGCATCCTGCGTCGGAAGGAGTCAGCGGCACATCGCCCGCCGGCAACGTCCGCGTTTTCCAGAGTACGGTCGCCGCTGTGCCGCTGATGCTGTCCGCATCCACGGCGTACACGCTGTCGTTTTCGGTCGCAAAATAGAGGACGTTCTTGGTGCCCGCTCCGGGAATAGCCAGTTGGTGCAGATAGAGAATTTGTCCGTCAATCTGCCCGTCTACGGTGAATTCCGCCACTTTACCAAACGTGTTGGTGTTCACATTGGTCGGCGTCAAGACGGTCTCGTTCGTGTTTGTACCTGTCCGCATGGCGTCGTAATGATGCGTCACCACGTCCACTGTACTGGGCGACGCAACTGCCACGGTCAACGGATCGCTCGGGCTCTCAACGCTCCCCAACACTGCCGTGATTTCCGTGGTGCCAACGGCCACGCCGGTGGCCAGCCCGGTCGTCACGCCAATCGTCGCGAACGACGGGTTCGACGAAGTCCACGTCACGCTGGTGGTGATGTTTTTGGTGGAATTGTTGCTGTACGTTCCCGTTGCCGTGAACTGCACCGTGTTCCCAATCCCGACGTTCGGCGAAGCGGGCGTCACCGCGATGGATTGCAAGGTCACCGCAGCGGCCGTTACCGTCAGCGGATCGTTCGGACTCACCACGCCACCTTGGGTCGCCGTGATTTGGGTTGTTCCCGCGGCCACGCCCGTGGCCAGCCCGGTTGCCGGGCCGATCGTTGCGAAAGCCGTGTTCGACGATTTCCAGGTCACGCTGGTGGTGATGTTCTTCGTGGAATTGTCACTGTATTTTCCCGTCGCCGTGAACTGCTGCGTCGCGACGGCAGTGATGGAAGGTGACATAGGTGTGACCGCAATCGAGACGAGCGTCACCCCCGACGCCGTCACGGTCAAAGCATCGTTCGGACTAACCACGCTGCCCTGCGTTGCGGTGATTTGCGTCGTTCCCGCGGCCACGCCGGTGGCCAACCCCGTTGCTGTGCCAATCGTTGCGAAAGCCGTGTTCGACGATTTCCAGGTCACACTGGTGGTGATGTTCTTCGTGGAATTGTCGCTGTACGTTCCGGTAGCCGTGAACTGCTGCGTCCCTTTGGCTGCAATCGAAGGCGAAGCCGGCGTTACCGCAATCGAACGCAGCGTGGATGCAGGATTCACGGTCAGCGTGGCGGCACTGCTGGTCATGCTGCCAGCCACGTTGCTTACCACCGCGTCAAATTTCGCGCCATTGTCCGCGCTTGTCGTTGCGGGCGAAGTGTAAGTGCTGCTGGTCGCTCCGCCGATATTTGCGCCGTTTTTTTGCCACTGGTAGGTCAGCGGCGAAGTTCCGGTCGCGGCGACCGAGAAAGTCGCGGGCTGTCCAACCGTGACCGCAGCGTTCACAGGCTGCGCCGTGATGCGGGGCGCTACACTGCCTTGCGGGTTCGAAGTTGTGGTAGAGCAACCACTCAGCAGGAATAAGAACGCAGACAGAATAGGCAGTACCGATAAACGCAAACGACTCATTCAATCCTCCGATAGAAGGGGGGCAGGCCAACAATGCTTGGGGAGCATCAACTAAATTGAAAGCGGGGCCGATGGCCGGGGGAATTCAATATACAAAAAAACAGCGCGCGAGGGAACCGATCCCTGCGTGAAATCTCCAGGAATTTGGTACAGGGTCTCAGGGATTTCCCTTAACCCTTTCCGGGAAATCCATAGTTTTCGTTGGAATTAAAAAAAGCAGGGGCAGGATGGCCGCCACTTCCAGATCCTTCCACGAGAGACGCGGAGTTCCAGAAAAAAGAAGGGCGCGATGTGATTCACGCCCTTCCTGAAGTTTCCTTGCACCAACAAATGATGCATGGAAAGGATCATAGGCCGCTGGCGTAAGCTTCCACACGCGACAGCAACGACTGCGCCTGCTGAATCAGGTTTTGTGCAGTCGCCTCGGGAATGGGCGCGCCGTCGAATGCCGCGGCTTCGAGAAGCGGAACGATCTGTGCCGCCAGCGCATCGCGCTGGGCAGCGAAGGCAGCCAACTGACCTTCGATGCTGGTATAAGTCGCGTCATTGTTCGCGTCACCGCTCTCCATCGCGACGGTTGAGGCGTGAAGGCTGGCAACTCCCAATGTCCCCAGCGGCGCGTTGATTTGCTTGAGGACCTGCGCCAGGGCCAAGAAGGTGCCGCCCTTCTTTACGGCTGCGGGCCGGGCCCACCCGGTGAATTTTTCGGTGAGCGCGCGCCCTTCATGCTGGTAGTCGTCCTTCAAGCCGAGCAAAGTGAGCATCGTCGGCCGGACGTCGGTGTGGTCCGACCAAGTCACGCTGTCTACCCCTTCCTGATCGACTCCGGAACCGACGAT
>Ga0210402_10000413_pt1 | contig 47885 bp, 72 predicted proteins | sample IncBWC7MmetaG_FD_161055 | JGI IMG/M metagenome (GOLD analysis project Ga0210402, IMG submission 161055) | Forest soil microbial communities from Barre Woods Harvard Forest LTER site, Petersham, Massachusetts, United States - Inc-BW-C-7-M | ecosystem: Environmental > Terrestrial > Soil >... | reverse complement strand
TACTGATCGGCAACACCGATCAGTACGTCGACGCGCTCGACAAAGAGGCCGACGACAAGGCCGCGAAAGCTGTTGACCAGGCCCAGAAGATGGCGTCGGTCACCGGTCCACCCAAACCGGGCGCAGCGGGGGCCTCCAAGCCGGCACCGAATGCCGCCAAGCCAGCCGCGCTCGCGCCGCTCGGCCTGCAAAAGCAGAAGAAGGCGTCGTGATCGACTCCCCTATACTCAAGGAGGCTGGGCGACGACCGCTCCCGCCGTGGCTCTCGATGCTGCACGCGGAAATGGGCAAGCTGGCTGACAAGACGAGCCGGCCGGGGTGGGATCGCGACGTGGACGTGCTGGATTCCGCGACCCCGGGACAGGTCGGCGCCCTACCGATCGGGGTCCGTCTCTGGTCCGAGGCGCTCATGCTGGCCATTGCGGTCTCGATGGAGACTCCCGGACTGCCTGTTCCGGTGCCCGGAGCCGACCCCAAGGGCTTCATCTGGCTTACGTGGTCCCAGGACACCACCGACCTCGCGCTGCAGCTGCAGCAGGGGCTCTTGGCGAGATACAGCTACGTGTGGGACACGACGCTGTGGGGCGTTCGTTCGCGACACGAGAGCGTTCGCCTGAAGGACGTAATGGAGGCGCTACAGGCGGCCTTCGGATACCGCGAGTCGGACAGAAGGGCGGTCGCCAATGGCTCGTGAGTTCATCTGCCCCCTGTGCCAGTGGCACGGCGCGCCGTCGTTCGAGCTCGTCGACGACCCGGGCTCCCAGAAGGGGGGGCGGCTGGCGGCTAAATGCCAGGGCAAGACGTGCTCCTACGTCGACCCGTACCTGACGGCCTCCGACTTCAACGAGGGCCGCGACGAGAATGGCGAATCGACGGGCGACGTGGAGCCACTGAGCCAACCCGCAGCCAGGATCGTCCCGGCCGATCGCAGACTCACCCCCAAGGCGGCACCATCGGCACCGCCGCGGGCCTTCCCAGAACCTTTCGACGTCATCGCCCGCATGCGCGAGCGGCGCGACTTCCTGGAGATGGAGATCGCTCGGCTCGAGGCCATGAAACTGGAGCACCGTAAGCTCGTGAAGATGCTGCGGGTCGCGCAGAGCGAAGAGGCGAAGGCCCAGATCGAGACCAACGTCATGCACATGGGAGTCGCGCAATGAAGACCTGTCAGGTCTGCGGAAAGCCGTTCGACGCGCCCACGTGCCCCAATGACGGAGAAGCCTCTTGGGCTGAACCGAAGCCCGTGAAGCCGCCGCCCACGCCCGCACAGAAGAAGGCCAGCTGATGGCGATCAAGTCGCTAAGCGGCACGCCGTTCATCGGCTACCTGAGTCTGACAAGCGCAGCCACGCCGACGAACGTGCCCGTCTTCGTGCCGATGGGCTCCACGGCGTACACGCTCAAGGCTACCGAGAAGCTGATGATCACCAACATCACCCTCTCGAGCAACGACTCCACCGGTGGCCTGTTCGTGCTCGATACGGCCGGCACGACGCCGACCAAGTTCGTCAGTGCCTACCTGAGCACGACACAGTTTCTTCAGCCAGAGCAGATCCCGCCCGGCGTTTGCGTGGGCCTCCTGGGCACACTGCTACGCGCCCAGGTCAGCGCCCTGACAGCCACGAAGACCGTCGAAATTGTGATCAAGGGCGCGATCGTCTCGACGTAACAAGACATCCGAACGCGCAGAAACGACGGTGGCCATGGTGGCGCCGTACGCCCGCGCGCGTACGCAGCAGCGATTTCAGGACTATCCCCAATGGCTACCAAGTTCGCAAACGTCAAGAGCATCCGGTTCGACGAGTTCCCGATGGGCACCGAGAGGGGTGGCATCGCCACGGTCACCTTTGATCTCTCCGGCACCGTCTACACAGGCGGCGCAGACACCGTCTCTCTCGGCGGCGGCGGGACGGACGGCGGGGTCTCGACCAGCGCAACGCTGGCCTCCATTCTTTCGACCCGCGCGCGTGACGGCAAGGCGTACACCATCCAAGGCGTCGCCGGATCCCCGAACGTGGCGCCTGGCAACCAGTCCGTGGCCACCAACGGTCCGCTGATTTACGCGCAGAGCGCGGCGGTATCCTCCAGCAACGTGACGCTGAACCTGTTCAGCCTCCCCGCCGGCGGCTCCGCCATCACCACCACCACGGCCACATGGGAGCGCGCCGCCCAGATCGCCATCTCTTTCACCGCAGCGTAATCGCCAACCCGGCTCACTACCCTACGGCCACGCGTCCGGTACCACGCGGCAAAGAAAACCGCGCCAGTAGGCGCGCCACGGAGACACCATGAGTGAAGCCACGACGGCGACGACGCCTGACGCGTCAGCCACGACCCCCGCAGCCACGCCCGCTGCAGCCGCTGCGGCCGCAGCCACAGCCCCGGCGTCCACGGTCGTCAAAGACCCTCCGTACATGAGCGATCGGCTAGAGCGAGAGCGCCGATCGGTGCTCAAGCAGCTCGGGGTCAAGGCGCCCAAGGACATTCCGGCAGCCTCCGCCATCCAAGAGGCGAAGAAGAACATCCAGGGACAGAAAGAGCGACGGCGCGCGGCCGAAAAGGACGCGAACGAGTCGAAGGCGAAGTTGGCCGATCTCGAGTCGAAAGTCGGTGTGATCAAGACCTACGCCGATCTCGAGATGCAGTCCCTGGACGACAAGACCCGCGACATCGTCAAGGCTCTGGCGGGAGAAGACCCGGCCGAGCAGCTTCGGCAGATCGGGGCCATGAGGGCGCTAGGCAAAGCCACGCAAGCGGCAACGGCCGCCCCCGCGACTGCCGACAAGCCCAAGGATACGCCCGCCGCGGTGGCCACCAACCCGGCGCCCGCGAACACGGCGCCTCCCGGCGCCCCGGCTCCGTCGACCACGCAGGCCCAGCTGCCCGTATCCGAGCGGTACGCGCAGATCAAGGCCATCTCCGACCCGACGCAGCGCGAAGCCGCAAAACTGTTCTTCGTCCTCGAGAACGAGGCGGAGCTCCTGACACTCGCCTCGAAACGATAACGACGGCCCGCATCTGGCGGGTTCGCACCTACGAATAGGACCCCCGGATGGCAATCATCAATCGCGCTTCTCTTGCTGAAGAGTTCTACGACACGACGAGCGCCCGCATGCTCGTTCAGCCCGAGCCGCAGTACGTCTACGCCTTCTTGGCGAAGATGTCCCTGGGCAGCGCCCTCGCGGTCTCCCTTCCCGGGGGGTTCGCGGGCATCAGCGCCCAGCGCGGCGTTCAGTCGCAGGGCCCCTCGGCCGCGCAGTACCAGGCTGGCGCCAGGCTCATGCTCGCCTCGCCCGACCCCATGTCGACGCAGTCGATCGCCACGGTCGCGGAGATCGGCAAGGCTCCGGGCCACACCGTTCGACTGAACCGCCCGAAGTACGGCAGCGGCGGGTTCACCCTCGGATCGCGCGAGATCACGAGCGGCACACAGATCTCGGTCACCCCGATCGACCTCAGCTCCGAGCAGGTAACGCTCACCCTCAAGCGCTACGGCGGCCCGTACGACGCGGTCGTGCAGAATGCCGTCGCGCCCTTCGCGCTCGACAAGTTCGACACGTCCGTCGCCCTGCACAGCCTCGTCGACTATGTCGGCCTGCACATGCAGCGCGACTTCGACAAGTGGCTGGACAGCGTCTACTCGCTGTTCTTCGCATCCGGGTCCACCACGCTCTGGCCGAACGGTTTCACCGCCGACAGCCAGTCGACCGCGCAGAACGACATGCCCTGCGACGGGGATATGCTCTTCCGCGGAATCGAGACCCTGAAGAACGCGAACATCCCGCTCTTCCCGAACGGGCGTTACCGTGGCTTCCTGTCGCCCACCCAGGCGCGGCAGATCAAGGAAGACCCCCTCGTCGGCACGTACTTCCGCTACGACGTGAACGGAAAGAACCCGATCACCGGCAGCACCGCGGTGGGCCTCGGCGGATCCTTCATCGGCACCATCCCAGGCTGCGACTTCTACGAGAGCACGACCAATCAGGTCGCCGCAAACGGCAACGGGGTCAACATCACGACCGGCGTAATCGTCGGCCCGTCAATGGTCGGTCAGGGCTTTGGGCAGCTGCCCCAGGTCCAGTTCTCCACGGACGACAACTACGGCGAGCACGCGAAGATGGTGTGGCTGCAGTACAGCGCCCACGGCCTGCTCGACAACCGCTTCGCGGTCCAGCTTCACACATCGTAATCCACCGAATAGCGCGCGGGCCGGGGCGTAAAGCCCGCGCGTTTGGTGTCGCCCCGAGGTCAGTTTACGCGCCCGGTGCGGGGCGCTGACGGGATAGTTCCATGTCTTTCGCCAACACGCTCAAGAAGGCCAACTTCACCGGTGCCGGCGTCGCGTATACCGCGCCGTTCGCGGCCTACAAGGGCACGCAAATCGCGCTCAACACGATCACCGCGGGCACGACTGTCAGTTCCGCAGGAGCCGTGCTGAACTGCGCGAACCCTGGCCTCCAGATCGAGTGGGATTCGCTGCACGCGCTGATCGAAACGGACCTGACGACCAGCACCATCACGGCCACCCCGAAGTGGCAGGTGAGCCCAGACGGAGCGGCCACGACGTGGGTGGACTACGTCGGCGTCAACGCGGCGGCGAACGTCACGAAGGCCGCGGCCGGCACGGGCTCACTCATCACCACGCAGTGGGTGCAAGGGTTCCCCGGCATGAATCCGGCATTCCCGTTCATCCGCATCGCGGTCCTGGTCGGTGTAGTCACCGGCGGCGCCGGTGACAACGTGACGGTCTCCTACTTCTTCAAGAACCGCGTCCTGTTCGGCTCGTAAGCCGATGGCGCTTCGCCCCGAAGAGGTACTCCGCATCAAGTTCCAGCTTGGTGTGTCGGTCACCCTCATCGGAGCGGAGCCGTACATAACCTATTTGGCGGTTTTCGACCGCGCGATCCAGCCCTACATCATCGACCCGTCGACCACGTCGACGACGCCGGTCGTCGCCGGCGCGACGCAGAGCATCGCGCTCGCTGCGGTGCCGCTCGTCGCCGGGACAACCAACCCGGCCATCGTGGTCGGCTCCTTCGCCACCGTCGACGTCGGCCCAGCCCAAGAGGTCGTCCAGGTCCAGATCCTCACCGGGACCACGGCCTGGGCGACCTTCGCGAATGCCCACGGCGCGAACGGCGCCTATCCCGTCGTCATGGCCGGCGGCGAGCAGGTGGTGCGTGAGATCCTCGCGCGCATCGCCCTCATCGAATCGCTCCTCGGCTCGGTGGCCCCGGTCTCCGCGGGTGTCCAGGAAGCCGACGAGGCCAAGCTCTACCCGTCCAGTACGACTGGTTCGCGTCGCGGTTCTCGCGACACCCACGAATCGCTCATCCAGCAGCGCGAGGCGGCCCGCAACGACCTCGGCGAGGCGGTGGGCTTCCCCAACCTCCGGAACCTGAAGAGGGCCGCTGGCGGGCGCGTGGAGCTCTACTAGGTGGCCGCCACGACCTTTGCGTCGGCGATCAAGGTCGCTCTCGACACGCGGCGCGCCATCGCGGGCCTCATGGGCCTGCGGATCTACTCCGTCTTCGTTCGCCAGCGGCGCTGGTCAGGCAAGCGCGTCGGGGTCGGAACGTCCGTCGACAACAACGGCGGCCCGGACGTCCAGCTGACCAACAGCCTGCCCCCGCCTCTGGGCAAGCAACCGGTCCGCGTCCGCGCCGTGTCCAACAAGGACATCATCGCGAGCGGTGGGCTTTACCGCGACCTGGACCTCCGCGTCGGCCCCATCACCCCGGCCTACCTAGCCAGCATCCTCCCCGCCGGTGGCTTCAGCGACGCAACCGTTGATCCCCCGCAGGTCGGCTCGGTCCCGACCGAGATCTTCTGGCTCGTCAAGGGTCCGGGCCTGCCTCCCGGAGGCTCGATCCACGAGCGCATTGGCTTCGAGGAAACGGCCCTTCACATCTACCTCATCCTCCGGGCGAAGGGCACGCAGGTCACATGACTTCGATGACTTGCCCGTCCTGCGGCCACACCGACGACTGCGAGATCGACGCACGCCACGCCGTTCTGACCTGCACCGAGTGCAAGGCGCGAATCGCGTTCGGCGCGCTGATGCCCCGCGTGGTCATCGAACCGCACGTCGACAGGCGCTTCGTCACGCTTCGCTTCCAGACCGCGGCAAACGGGCAGGTGGCGCTTACGCAGCACGTGCTCGACCGCGAGTTCGCCTACGCGGTGGCGCGGGAGATCGCGAGCATCACCGCGCCCCCAAAGACTTCCGCTGATGCGTCGGCGGCCGCAGCACGGCCCGAGCTGGCCTCGGACTGACAGGAGAGATGCAATGAGCGGCGACTACATGGTGCTGGCCAACAACACCATCTGGACGGGTCAGACGACGACCATCGGGTGCTACGCGTGCGCCGTCTGCAACGGATGGCACGCGATCGGCTGCTGCCCATGCAACTCCAACCAGTGGACGATCTACCCCCAGGTCGGCGTCCCATACCCGGTGCCCTACCCGGTCCCGGTTCCAGTCGCGCCGCTCGTCAACCCGAGCGCCGCCACCCTCGTTGCGCACGCGAAAGCGAGGCTCATCGAGGTCGAGGCCAGGCTCGCAGAATTCAAGGCGCTAGAGGCCGAGCGCGATCAGCTGCGGCGCATCGTCGACTCGGCCAAGTGACCGCCCATGTCCGCACCGAGAAGACGCGCGAAGGCCTCCTGAGAACGTCGGCCGCCGTCGTGGAGGCCTCCCGCGCCATTCTCTTCAGCGCAGTCACCGCGGCCCAGTCGAGCGCGGCATCGACCACGCTCTTCAAGGACCAGACGGGCGCAACGCGCCAGAGCATCAAGGCGACGGTCCTGGGCGACAGCGGCCGCGTCGTCGCGCGCGGAGCCGCGAGCCTACTCGAGAACGGGACTCGCGCCCATGACATCTCAGCGCGCAGCGGCGGCAAGCTGCGGTTTTTCGCGAACGGTCAGGCGGTGTTCCGGCGGCGGGTTCACCACCCGGGCACGAGCCCACGTCCGTTCATGGCGCAGGCGCTGTTTCATGCTGAGACGGTCGTGGCGTATGCGGCCGAGGTGTACCTAAACGAAGCCGTTGCGAGGGCGTAGTCCGTGGTCCAGCCGATCCTCGACGGCCGCAACTTCCAGATCGCCGGCGCCCTCCAGCCGTTCAACGACGACGATCTCCCGCTTCTCCAGAAAGCTGACCCCGTACTTTTCTACGCACTCGATTTTTGGACGTACATCATTCGGCGCTACCCCGGCGCTGCGCTCGTCGACGCTTCGCTGGTCGGCTCCGGCCTGCTCGACACCCAAGCCGTCCCGATCGATGACGCGGTCGCGCAAGCGTACCCCTACGACATCGTCCCGTACCTGCCGAGCGAGTACATCCGTTTTCCCTGCCTCGCGGTCTACCGCAAGGGCGCGGAGTACACGAAGCACTCGGCGATCTACTACTCGGACGACTGCTCGTTCGACCTGATGTACATCCTGCCGCCGCTGACGCCCTCGCAGGCGGAAAGCGTGCTGCCCATCCTCCGCGCCGTGGAGATGGCGATCAAGGAGAAGACGGTCCAGTCGCTCGACCCAGGCTACACGCCGCCCGGCGGCACGCTCGGGCAGACGCCTTGGGGCCTCTCCTTCGCGGCGGTCCAGAAGATTGGATTTGAACGCGGCTCGCTCGGCCATTTGCCCGTCGGGAACCAAGTCTTCCCGTACTTGCTGATGAGCGGCAAGTTCCTCGAGCGGGACATGTACCAGGCCGCCCAGAACCAGTTCACGGGCGTCGACATCAGCGTCGATCTCGTCGCGACCGACGGCACGCGCGTCCCGGCATTCATGGCTGTCTCGACGCAGCGGGCGCCGGCTATCACGTCGGTCACGCCTGCGGTCGGGCCCATCGCTGGCGGCACGACGATCACGATCCTGGGGTCGCTGTTCCTACCGGGCGCGCAAGTCGTCATCGGCACGCAGCCGGCCACGAACATCCACGTCTCCTCGGACGGCACCACGATCGTGTGCGCGACGCCAGCGGTCGGGGGCTCGGGTGCAGTCGATATCAACGTCCTCAACCCGGACGGGCAGACCAGCAACTTCCCACTGGGGTTCTTCTTTGGTGCCCCGACGTTCCTTCAGGGCACGTCGAACAACAACACGGGGTCGGCCTCGACGCTATCGCAGGCCTTCGGCGTCAGCGTCACCAAGGGCAGCGCGCTTGTGGTGTCCGTTGGGTGGGCCACCCCGGGAGCCACCGTCACAAGCGTGACGGACGGCGTGAACACGTACCACGCGCAGCCCGCGGCGGTGGGGGCGACGTCCGCCCAGCAATTCGTCGCCTACAACGTCCCGGCGGGCGCCACGACGGTTGTGGTCAACTGGTCTGGCTCGGTGTCGAGGCCTGAGCTCGTGATCGCCGAGTACGCCAACCTGTCGGCGACGCCGTTTGATGCGAGCGGCAGCAACACGAGTTCAGGCCCCATCGCCTCGGCGTCGCTGATCACGACGGGGCAGACTGAACTGCTGGTCGCGTACTCGTACCAGGCGCAGCGATCCATCAGCATCGGCGCAGGCTGGAGTGACCGGGTCTTCACTGCGTTCGGCGACGTCCTGCAAGACTTCATCACGGCGCCGCCAGGGCTGTACACGGCGACCTCGCAACTCAACGCGGTCGGCACCTTCGCAATGGTCGTCACCGCGCTGCACACGTAACCCGCGCCGCCTGAGCGCCCCGCTTTCGGCCCCGCAAGTCCGCGGGAGCCCCGGAGACCCACGTCCCATGGCCCAAGACACGTTGCGCGTCCTGCCGCGAGGCACGGCGATGGTCCAGCACTACGAGCGCTCCGCCAAACAGGGGCAGCCCGCATCCTTCCACGGCTGGAAGCACGACTCGCAGCTCGGTGGCGAGTACGTCGACGTCGAGTTCTCGACCAAGGACAAGAAGGTCATCCGGCGCGATGGCGGGTTCGTCAAGCACGCGCCCGAGGTCATCGAAGTCCCCAACTCTGTCGAGTACCGACGGGCGCTGGTCGACCTCTCTCTCTGGCCGGCCGACCAAGCGACCGCGCAAGCCGCGGGCGTGCCGTTCGACCCATTCTTCGGTGGGGAAGAGGACGTTGCGCATCACGCGCCGAAGATCGCAGCCAAGGCCGAGGTGACGTACCGGCCGGCGCCGCCAGTTCCAGAACACATCGACGCGGCGTTCGACGCCGAGAAGGTCTGAGCCGTGGCATCGATCATTCTTGTCGGCCTCGGCGCCCAATGGGCAGTTCCGGGCGTTTACGTTGAGCTTGATTTCGCTCAGGGCCCCGTCGCCGGCTTCGGCTCGGTCCGCAAGATCCTGCTGCTCGGCAACAAGTCGGCTGCGGGCACCGCGACCAACGACACCGTCGTCTACGGGCCGGACACGCAGACGCCCTGCCAGACGGAGTCCGACGTCATTGGCCTCTTCGGCACCGGCAGCCAGCTGCACCGCATGTACCTGCGGTTTGTGGCGATCAACACTGTCTCGTCGCTGTACTTCCTGGCCGTCACCTCGAGCGCCGGCGTCGCCGCGACGATCAACGAGACCATCGCCACGACTGCGACGAGCTCCGGGAATCACCGCTTCTGGTGCGTCGACCAGTTCGTCGACACCACGATCAACACGGGCGACACGGCGATCACGATCGCGACCAACATCGTCGCGTCGATCAATCAACAGACTCGCTGGCCCGTCACGGCGTCCAACGGCGGAACCGCGGTCGTCGCCATCACGGCCAAGATCCCTGGGCCCGAGGGGAACTGGATCCGCGTCCAGGCGCTCATCACGCCGACGACCGCAACGATCGGGACGACCACAACCCTCACGGCCAACACGTTCCTGTCGACGGGCGCGACGGCCGACGTCAACACGACGGCGCTCACCACGATCGCCTCGGCCCGCTACTTCTACATCGTCTCGGGCGACTCGGACGCAACCAACCTCGGTCGGCTCGTTACCCAGGTCAACAGCCAGGCGCTGCCACTCAACGGCATGCGCCAAAACGTGGTCTTCGGGAGCATGGACACGCTCGCGAACACCATCACGGTGTGCACCGGGCTCAATGCCGCGCGCGCCGAGTGCGTCTGGGGCAGCTCCACCGACTTCACCCCAGCGGAGCTCGCGGCGAACAACTGCGCGATCTACTCGCTGCTCGAGCAGGGTTCGCCCTTCGGCGTGGCCCGCAAGAACTTCTCCAACTTCCCGGCCAACCCCACCGATCAAACGGTCTGGCTGGTCGCCGCGGGCCGCGCCGGCGTCGGTGGCTCCCCCACGCCCACGCAGCAGCAGTCGGCCCTGCAGAACGGCCTGAGTCCCATCGCCGTACTGCCCAACGGCGCGTCGTACCTCGTCAAGCGCTGCACCACGCGCAGCCTCAACGGCGCGGTCAACGACTTCCGCGTGCGCGACAAGCACAAGGTGATCGTGTGCGACTACTGGTGCGACGACGCGGCGACTATCACGGCGCTGCAGTTCGGTGGCAAGGACCTCTTGCCCGACCCGGTGCAGGGCCAGCCCCCGCCGCCCCCGACGGCCACGACCCCCAAGCGCTGGGCGGGTGCCATCAAGAGCCTGACGAGCAACTACGGCAGCGCGGGCCAGTGGAGCTTCCCGCCCGGGGAGACGCCGCAGCCCGGAGAGTCGCCGGCGGACACGATCAACCGGCTCACGATCGTCCAGGCGGAGACCAACCCGCCGACGAGGATGAGCGCACTTGTTGGGCTGAGCCCCGTGAACGTCCTGGATCAACTCGCGGTTCTCGCGCAACAGGTGGGGTAATTGCCATTCGCGAATAGCGAATAGCAAAGTCGAAATAACCGGCGCGCGACCTGCGCGCCAAGGGACACATCCATGCCGGCCTCGTCGCTTCAGCTGTATACACTGCTCTACATCGGCATCAACGGGACGCTGTTGGCCGAAGAGCAGGAGATCGATCTCACCCGCACGACCAACTCGCAGGCCATCAGCACGGTCGCGAAGGGCTACGCGGGAGAGTCCCCAGGCGCGCAGATGATCGAGGTCGACTGCTCCAACGCCATCCCGGCGGGCGGCTTCGAGTTCGACATGGGCAAATCGATGTTTGGCCTGATCCCCATCGACGTGCAGGTGGACGGCCCCGGCGGCACGCAGCTGCGAGGCAAGGCGTTCGTCATCTCCGATACCATCCGGCACGGCGTGAACCAGGAAGCGAAATACAGCTTCAAGGCGCGCATGTCGGGCGCGCTCTTTAGCTGATGAGCGGGCCCCCGAAGGAGACGCCGCCGAGCGAGCTGTGGCTGAAGCTCACCGAGCGGCCGCGGCCCACGTGCGACTTCCAGTTTCCGGGGCCGGGGGCAGACGGCGAACCGCTGCCGAAGGCGAAGATCGTCATTCTGTACGAGGCCGAGCTGCACGCTTGCCGGGCGAACGCGACGAAGGTGGCGCGCGAACTCGTGGGCGACAACGGTCGCATGGGCGACCTGGGCTACGAGGAGATCTACCGCAACGAGATGGCCTCCCAGATGGTGGCCCTCTGCTTGCGAGCACACGACAACCCGACGTACTTCGTATTTCCTTCCCCGAAAGCGGTCCGCCAGAAGCTGACGACCGATGAAGTGACTTCCGTCGCCGCGGCGTACACGCAATTCCGGATCGAGTCGGGGCCGATGGTCTCGGAGCTCTCCCCGGCGGAACTGGACGCGTGGCTCAAGGTCTCCATGGAGGGGGCCAGCCGCGTCCCTTTCTCTGCTCTGTCTGGGGAGGCGCTGATCGACTTCGTGATGTACCTGGTCTCCAAGATCAAGAGCCTCTCGACTGCCACTGGATCGCCTGGATCGGGGCCAAGCGAGCAATCGCCGCCAGCAAGTGAACTCGTAGACGACAGCGAAAAGCGCGCCCTCGAGTAGCCCATGTCCCTCGAGCCCGTCATCATCGCGTTCACTACCGCCGGCATCCCCCAGGTCGAGCGCGCCTTCGCCACAGTTGAGCAGCAACTGGCGAGGATGGAGCGAAACTCCACGCAGGTGGCCGACCGCGGCGCCCGCTCTCGCGTCAAGACCGCCCAGACCGAGGCGCGGGACCGCGAGCGCGCGGCGGCGAAGATCCAGAAGGACGCCGAGCGCCTCGAGCGCCAACACACGCGCGAGGTCGAGAAGGAGACCAAGCGCCGCCAGGCCATCGTCCGCAAATCGTCGGAGATGGCAGGCCAGTTCGCGCGTCAGGAGGCGAAAGCCGCCGAGCGCTCACAGGCCGAGCAGACCCGAAACGTTCAGCGCGAATCCGAGCGCCGAATGCGACTGCAGATCCGCTCCTCGGAGATGGCCGGTCGGTTCGCGGCTCGCCAGGCGGCGGAAGACCTTCGGCGCCAGGAGGGCGCAGCGAGTATCTGGGGGCAGCGTGGCCGCCGGGTGGGCGGCATCGTGACCAACAGCGCCGGGCGGACGCTGAGCGGCATGGCGACGCTCGTGGGGGCGGGGCTGGGCATCGGCGGCGGGATGATGCTGGCGGACGCGGCGCGCGGCGAGATGTCGGCGCACAAGTCGGCCCAGCTCATCATGAACGCCGTGACTACGGGCGGCGTGACCCCGGAGGGTGCATCCGTGGATGCCATCCTGGGCAAGGCGAGCCAGGTGGCTCGCGCGAACGGCCTGAGCAAGGACGAGGTCGCACAGGCGGGTCTCGCGTACTCCAGGAGTGCTACCGGAGGCGACTTTCAGGGCGTCCTCGGCAACATGGACTTCTTCGCGAAGGTCCACAACGTGACCGGAGCGGACATGAGCGATCTCGCCTCGTCGGCGGGAATGCTCCAGAGCCAGAACCCGAAGCTCGGTGGAGCCAACAACGGCGCCATGCAGCAACTACTGCTCGACGTGATCGCCCAGACCCATATGGGGTCGCTGTCGATGCCGGAGGTCGCCAAGATGGCTGGCGTCATCGGCTCCGGCCGAGGGGCGTTCGGTGGCGACCAGGGGGGCAATCAGCGCAAGCTCCTGGCCCTCGCGCAGCTCGTGGCTCCCGAGACCAACCCAGACGAAGCGGGGATCATGGTCAAGGACTTCGCCACCGAGGGGCAGAAGCACTTCAAGGCGCTCGGAAAGCTCGGCGTCAAATACAACGCACGCGGGCAGATGGACTCGATCGAGCAGGCGATCGACGCGGTGCTGACGGGCACCGGTGGCAACCAAGGCAAGATCATCGAGGCCTTCGGATCGGACCGAGCCGCGAAGCTCTTCGCCCACCTGGCCCCGATCTTCAACGAAGCGGGCGGCGGAGCCGCGGGCCTCGCCAAGGTCCACGAAGCTGTCACCAACGTGACAGCCGCGACCACAACGCCAGATCAGCTCAATCAGGCCAACGCCGACACCCTCAACGAGCCGGCACGCAAGTTTGAGGTCGCTCTCAACAACATCAAGACAACCCTCGAGGACAAGCTCAGTCCGGGAATGACCCGCCTTGCCGACAAGATGCCCTATCTGGTCGACAAGGTCACCGGGTTCATCGACGCCGTGTCGGGCGCGGCGTCCTGGATGACCGACAGTTGGCCGCACACGTTCATCGGCATCGGCGGCATCGTCATGGCCGTCATCACCAAGGACCTCGCGTCAGCGGGCATCAGCGCGGCCGCTGAAGCCGGCGTCGCGGCGATCATGAAGAAGATCGCGGCCTCGATGGGCGCCGGTGCGCCAAGCGTCCCGACGCCTCCGGGCGGCGTGCCACCCATCTCAGGGGCAGGGCCCGTCGCCGGACCCGTGGGCGGCGCACTGGCCGGAGCCGGCTTCTTCAACTTCGCAGCCAACCTTGTGACGGGCGACAAGGACATCCTCAACCACCAGATCACCGACGATCCGAAGCAGGACCCCAGCAAGCTGGCGTTCTGGCAATCGCTCCCCGACGACGCCAAGAAGAAGTTCGAGGAGGCCAAGAAGGACCCCTGGCACTTCTTCATGACGGATCCGAACAAGGAGCCGTCGCCGAGCGCGGGTGGCTCCAGCCCCAAACAGGCCACCGGAGACGTCGTGGCGTTCTCCAACGCAGTGCAGGACGCCACCAAGAAGCTGGCGCTGTTGAGCACCCAGGCGACGAACACGGCCCCTGGCAATCCGGCACTGCACGTTCCGATCGGCACCGCGAGCCGCTGACCCATGCCGACGCCCCAGCCTGACTCGATCAGTACGATCATCGGGCCTAGCGCGGGCGCGTCCGCGCAAGACTACAACGAACTTTTCGCGGCGCTCCTTGAACTCTCGTGGAAGGGGATCGCGTTCCCTTACACCAAGCTCCGGACGGAATTCAGGCAGGACCTCGCGATCCACAAGTTCGCGGACCGCGACGGCGCGCACATCGAGGGCATGGGCTCGGCCCCGCTCGAGATCACCGCGCGCGTTCCGCTGATCAACGGCCTGGACGCGGGCAAGAACGAGCACTGGACTCGCCCGCTCTACCCGACCGTTCGAGACAACCTGCTCCGCGCATGCGCCGACAAGTCGTCGGGGCCGCTGCAGCACCCCGAGTTCGGGGTCCTGAACTGCAAAGTTCAGACGATGGCCTGGGAGCTCGAGGCCCAGACCAGACAGGGCGTCTGGGTCGACTTCAAGTGGCTCCAGACCGACGACACGGCCGACGACCAGCTGCAGCAGGCCCTTAGCCAGCCCTCGCCGCTGGCGAACATGGCGGCGGCGGCTAACGATCTGGACTCCAACCTCGCGAACGTCTCGCCGATCGTTGTCCCGACGCCGTATGTGCCCCCGATCGGGTTCTCGGATCTGGCCAACCAGATCCGAGCGGTCGTGGACCAGACGACGCAGCTCCAGAAGTCCTCTGCGGGCCGCGTCGATAACATGATTTACGAAGCGAACGCCCTGCGCGATTCGCTCAATCGGCTAGCGAGCGCCCTCAACTGGCCGATGATCCAGTCCTGCGAGCGCGCGAAAGAGTCCTGCTACGACCTGAAGGCGTCGATCCTCAAAAAAGGGCGCCCGATCGGGTTCTACACGACCCAGAAGGACGCGACACTCGCGCAGATCGCCGCCGCCCTTGGCGTCAACGTCATGGACACCATCTCGCTCAATCCGGCGTACGCGATGCAGCCCCTGGTGCCAAAGCTGTCGGTGGTCCGGTACTACACCCAACCGGCCTGAGAAGTGGTCGAGCTCTACGACAACACGCCGCCGGAAAACGCGTCGATCACCATCCGCGTATTCCCCGCCGCGGCGTCCGCGAGCCTGTCGGCTACCGGGTCGACCACGAAGGTGGTGCGCAACCCGACTTCGCAATTCGTTACGTCGACCAACACGGTCGATCCGGCTCTCATCCCGTTCGGATCGACGGCGCCAGGCCCGTTCTCCGGGCTGATGCTCAACCCGGCGGCCCCGTCGCCGAACATCACGGTCACGACCAACGCGTCGACGACCGCCTCGTCGGGCTCGTTCAGTCAGTCCGCGGTTCAGTACACGCGCTTCCTGAGCTACGAACTCTTCGAGGACTACCTGACGCCCGCGGCGGCCGGGAACTTCTCACTGGCGGCCGACGAGCTGTCAGACAGCGGTCGCAACGCGCTGCTTCCTGGCTCCAGGGTCGAGGTCTCGATCGGCGACCAGGTCCAGATCATCGGCTACATCGACGACATCCGATCGTTCGGTAACCACAGCTCGGGCTCGGTCTGGACGATCGAGTTTCGCGACTGGCTCTCGTCGGCCGTCGACGCGCACATCGATCCACAGACGCGCGTCAAGCCAAACGACACGTTCGAGCAGGCGGTCATCAAGATTCTGGGGCCCTTCGGCGTCACGGTCATCGCCGAGGACGCGATCGCCAACCGCAACGCGATCACCGGCGCCATCTACGGCACGCCCACCACGAAGTCGGGTAAGCCAAGCAAGAGAGCGATCTCCCACGAATGCAAACCGTACCCCGCCGAGGGTGCCCTTGCGTTCGCCTCTCGCATCACGCAGCGGGCTGGGCTCTGGATCCGACCCGCGGTCGACGGCAAGACCGCCATCGTCGCGGCCCCTGACTTCGAGCAGCCGTCGCGATACGCGATCCGTCTCAAAACAGACGGCTCGGGCCGCAACAACGTCACCGATTGGGACGTCCGCAAGAGCCGGCTCGATCAGCCCAGCATGATCTTCGGCGTGGGCTTCGGCGGCGGCGGGGAGTGGCCCAAGTCCACGCTCCGAGGCGCGATCATCAACCCGCTGATCGCGCTCGCCAACGACAACATCGTCGCTCAGCTGCTGTCGGCCTACCCAGGCCTCGTGGGGACCACGCCGCCGGCGCCGGCTATCGTGTCGGCCATCGCGTCGATCATGCTCGACCCGAACGCGCGCCCCCTATACCTCTACGATTCCGAGAGCAAGACGGCCGACGAGCTCCGGGCCTACCTGCGGAGAGAGCTCGCGCTCCGGATGCGCAAGAGTCTCGTCGCGCAGTACACGATCGAGGGCCACACCCTCGGCGGGCAGCCGATTGCGGTCGATACCATGATGGACGTCGAAGACGACATCGCTGGGATCAACGGCCCGCTCTGGGTGCTGAGCCGCCGGTTCACGAAGGTCTCTGGCGAGCAGGGAACCAAGACGCAAGTGCACTTGATACGCCCCGGCACGCTGCTGTTCTGACATGAGCGCGCACGACGTATTCGCCCAGATGTTCGACGTCGGCAAGGACATCCTTGTGACGTACCTGAACGCGGAAACAAACGTCATCCTTGCGCAGATCGGCGACTCGACCGCGTCAGTTCCAGACGCCGACGCCGCCGAGTGGTGGCAGCACACTGGATTCTGGAGCCGGCCGGCGCTGCCGACGCAGGGCGGCGCGTCGTGCCAGGGACTCATCATCAAGCGAGGCGATCGCGACGTCGTCTACGCGACACGCGACACCCGCAACTCCTCGATCTATGGCAAGCTCGCCGATGGTGAAACCTGCGTCGGTGCCTCGACGGGGCAGGCGCGGACGTTCTACAAGGCCGACGGGTCGATCCAACACGTCACGAGCGTCGGCAACACGGCTGGGGGCACCACCTTCATCGTTAGCCAGGCCTCCGACGGCTCATACACGATCCAGGCGCCCACCGCGCTCTTCAAGATGGCCGCGGACGGCTCGATCACGCTCGGCAACACGACCGGTGGCATCACCATCGACGCGGCGGGCAACGTCAAGATCTTCGGCGTCGCCGTCCACGTCCAAGCGAGCGCCGTCGCCGCTATCTCTGGTGACGTCGTGACGCAGCTCGGGCCCGTACCGGCTATCGCCGGGCTCGGGTCGATCGGCGTCGCATACACATCGACCGCGACGGCTGGCCCGGCGACGGGATCCAAGAACGTCGTTGTCAGTCCGTGAGGTAAGTCGTGGCAGCAAGCCAATGTAATATGCCGCAGTTCTTCCTGCCGTCGCCCCCGGACATCCTGTCGATCCTGCTCTCGCTCTTGCCGGCGATCCCGAAGTTCCCGGCCATCCAGCTCCCCTCTCTCCCGTGCCCCCTGGACGCGCTGCCTGTGCCCGGGTCGAACACGCCCACGACCCTCCCCTAGCTCATGCCCATCGGCGCAGGATACGCCCCGGCGGGAACGTCGTCGGCCGGCTACGGCGTACCCGATGCGGCCGCCGTCCCGAACAACGCCATCCTTCCGGCGATCCTGACGGGGCTGCCGCAGACGGGCCGCTACATCAACCCGCAGACGGGCGACTATGTCTTCACGTCCGACGGGCGGCTGATGGGCATGGACACCGTGCCGCAGCTGGTCCTGCTGGCGCTGACGACGACGCTCGGCTCCTCGGCGCTGCCCGCGCTCGGTGAGACCTTCACGCTCATTCGTGAGCAGGGCCCAAACTTCGGCCAGCAGCTGACGGCGACGGTCAACGCGGCACTCGCAGACCTGGTGAGGCGAAAGTTCGTGAAGGTCAATAGCGTCACCACGCAGCAGTCGCCGAGCAATCCGGACGCGGGGACGGTCCTTGTGAAGTGGTCGGACCTCACAACCGGGCTTTCGTATACGAACACGGTGGGGCAGTAGATGGCGACGCCCAGCCAGCCGCTATACACGTTTGCGGCCAAAAGTAACGTCCAGATCCGCGACGATATCCTTAGAACGATCAAATCGGGACTTATCGCTCAAGGTATCCCAACTCCGAACATCGGCCCCAATTCAGACTACTACCTGATCGCCACCGCGCTCGGCAACGAGCTCGCGGTCCCCCAGGCGAACGCAGTCATCCTCGCCGATCAGTTGATGCCCGACACGGCGGCCGGGTCGTTTCTCGATCGCTGGCTGGCCCTCGTGGGCCTAGCGCGCAACGGGGCGACCAGCAGCTTCGGCAACATCACGATCACGACGTCCGCAAACAGTCTCGTCCCGACCAACGCACAGCTCGTCGACAACGCGGGTCTGCGCTACCAGGTCACCGTCGGCGGCACGTACGCCAACCAGGCGCAGATCCCCGTCCAGTCGATCGACACGGGCGCCGCCACCGATCACGCCAACGGCGACACGCTCACCTGGGTCACGGCCCCGCCGTTCGCCCAGCAGAACGTCACGGTGGGCCTGCCGGGTGGCACCGACGGCCTGACGGGCGGCGCGGACAGCGAGGTAGGCGTCGACGAGCCGCCGCGCGCACGCCTCTTCGCGCTCCTGCAGGTTCCGCCCAAGGGTGGCAACTCGTCGGACCTGATCCTCTGGGCCCAGCAGTCGTCGACGAGCGTGCAGGCGGCCTTCGCCTACCCGGCGCTGCTCGGGGCATCGACATCCTTCTTCGCGGTCACCGGTCACCCGCAGACCTCGCCGCCGCTGACGAGCACGAGCAAGAACCGGGACCTCCCGGGCGCGCTCCTGACCGGAACGATCCTTCCGTATGTGCTGGGCCTGATGCCCGAGCATTCGCTCTGCGTCGGCACGAGCGTCGCCAACCAGCCGGCGGACGTGGCGATCCAGCTGTCGCTGCCGTCTTCGCCGACCGCGTCGCCTGCGGGGCCGGGCGGTGGGTGGCTCGACGGGACGCCATGGCCGACGTCGACGACTCCTGGGGTGCCCGGCACGAAGCCCTGCACCGTCATCGCGTTCGCGACCTCCACCCAGTTCACGGTCAACGCGCCGACGCCGCCTACGAAGTTCGTCAGCCATATCGCGTGGATCTCCCCGCTCACCTGGCAGCTCTACACCGCCACAGTGGTGGACGTTTCCGGTAGCACCGGGAACTACACGATCACGATCGACACGCCGATGCCAGGCATTGCGGTCCACAACATCATCTTTCCGCAGTCGGCCAACCAGGCGACCTACTTCGCGACGCTGCTCTCGTCCTTCGCGGCCATGGGCCCCGGCGAGTGGCTGCCGCCCGGATCGGCGGGCCTCAAGCGCTCGTTTCGGCATCCGCTGCCCGCGCTCACGTGGCCGTATGCGCTCGGCCCGACGCAGCTCTCGGCCCTCATCCGCTCCGGCCCCGAGGTGCAGAACGCTCAATTCCTCTTCACGGGCGACATCACACTCGGCAGCCCGTCGACGTTCAACGTGCCTGTGATCGGCGGCCAGCCGATCCTCGTGGATGGCAGCGGGAACCTGACCACGACGCCCCCCTCCGTGTTCGTGCCACGCAACATCGGATTTTACGCCTCATGACCCTTCCGGACGTGGACACATTGCCGAGTGTTGGCGGTGGTCTTTTTGACTATTCCGCCGTCATCGACCCAACGAGGGACCGGCCGGCGGCGGGGGCAAACGTGGCTTATGCCGACGCTGTGGCCGCGACGCACACGATCGTGCGCGCGTGGGTCCGGTTCACGCTCAACGGCTCCGCCACGCCCGTGCTTGTGGCTCACGACTCCGTCTGGGGCAACGCGATTGGCGTGGCGCCCACGTTCACGCGGACGAGCGCAGGGATCTACACCGTCACTTGGCCGGCCACGGTCGTGGACGAGATCCCGAACGGGGTCCCTGGCTTTCAGGCATCCCACACTGTCAACTTCCGCGCGGCGCTCGGCAACGTGCGCGCCGGCGCCACAGCGTTCGACATCTTCTGCGCCCCCACGTCAGCGAACGTCGTGACGGTCCGGATCTTCAATGTCGCCGGGAGCGCCGCCGATCCAGGCAGCGCGACCGATTGCGACGTCACGGCCTGGTAGCCAGTGCCCCCCTTCACCGGCGGCTGGTCCCCGAGCCCTGAGCGCTACGGCGGCGGCGAGGGCAGCTCCGATGAGCCGCTCGTCCAGCGAATATTCGAGAGCATCGCCGCCCAGCGCGGCAGCGCCTACTCGACCAGCCCGACGTCGATCGTCGGCATCGAGATGCGGGCGTGGGCGCGCGCCATCGCGTTCGATGCGTGGGGCGTCAACGCCAGGCTCGCGAACCAGTTCATCCCTAGCAAGCTCACGGCGGCCAGCGGTATGCTGCAGCGCTGGGAGCGCATCTTCGCGGTGCCCCCGCTGCCGACCGATACCGAGCCGGTGCGCCGCGCTCGCGTCGCGGCGGCCTGGGCGAGCACCGGTCAACCCAACAGCGTTCAGCCCGTTATCAGCGCGCTGCAGGCAGCCCTCGGCCCTGTCTACGTGGGGCTAGTCCACCAGACGGCTCTCACCGAGACATCGTACACGGGCGGCCTGTCCAACGTCGTCGCGACCGGCACGACGCCTCCGACGGTGACGATCTCCGGCACGCCCACGGGGCTCGACTACTTCGAGATCGACATCACGACGGGCGGCGCACTGGGCGCGGCGCTGTTCACATGGAAGCGGCACGGCGCCACGATCGCCACTGGCCAGACCACGTCAGCCGCGTTCACGCTGCCCGGCACGGGCGTCGTCGTCGCCTTCGGCGCGGGACCGCCGAACTACGCGACGGACAACGTTTACAAGTTCACGACCAACCCGCAGGTGCCTTGGCTCAGCTCCTTGGCACACGTCGACGTCCAGGTGACGCAGAACGTGGCCGGATACAACAACGCCGGGGCCCCGAACGCAGCGTTTTACCAGCTGGTGGCGAACGTCGCTCCGATCCTCGACGAGATCCTGCCGGCGTGGGCCACGTACGACTGGTTCATCCAAGACTCCGCGTCGGTGTCGGCCTTCAAGCTCGACGAGCGCAACCTTGATCTCGAGGTCCTGACCTAATGGCATTCGTCAGAGCGAACTCGAGCGGGTGGGCCGTCGGCGACATTTTGACGTCGGCGCAGCAGAACGCGCTCGACATCGACCACGCGCTCGCGCTCGACAAGTCCGTCGCGGGCGACACGCTCTCAGGCGTCATCACGGTCGCTTCGACCGGAGAGATCCTCCTCAACTTCGCCGACGGCGTCGTCGGCAACGCAAACGCCTCAATCCTGGCGAATGCGACCGGGGCGCTCATCAGTACAACGCCCGGGGGCATCCTCTGCGCGGGCGGCCCCACCGACTTCGTCGCGCTCTCTTCGCGCTCGCGCATCGTGCGCACGCCCCTCATCGTCCTCGGGACGCTCACCGGCACGCACTTCTCGGCGGCCGCGGAGGGCGGCTCAAACTTCGCGGCCGCCGGTACTCCTCCGGGGCCGCCGACGATCGTGGGAGTCGCCGCCGACGGCGTCGGCGTCAACCTCTTCTGCCCCGTGCACAACGGCGCGACGCTAACGGGCGTCAAGTTCTTCCTCGAGGTCGGCCAATCCCACGCGAACGTCCCCGCGACGTTTCCCGCATTCGACATCCGGCGCACACCCATCGCGACCTACGCCGGCACGACGCAGTCGCTCTTCTCCGGGGGTCCCGCGACCGCGTCCGCCGGGAGCGGCGCCGCCTGGTTCAACGGCGGCAACATCCAGCTCTGGGCCGGTGTCTGCAACCAGAACAACGTCATCGACACGACGACGTACGTCTACAACATGGTGCTCTTCGACGAGAGCGGCGCGAACTCGAAAACGGGTAACGTCTTCTTCGGCGCGGAGCTCACGTTCGCGTCGATCACGACGTCGGCTTTCCCCTGAGCCGTGGCTACCCGCACCATCAATTGGCCCGCGACGGTCTCGGCAGTCCAGGCCATCCTCGACAACTCCAACCCGAGGCCGACGCAGGCGACGATCAACTCCGGCGTTGTTATCCGCAACGCGCTGAGCGCGGCGGGCGCTACGTACGACACGACGTCTAACGACGGGATCCTCAACTTCACCCCCTACGCGGGTGCGCCCCTCACACCGAACGGTCTGCCGCAGCCGGGGAGCGTCCAGGCGTGGGCAGCGGCCGCCGCACCCGTGTGGGTTGAGACGGACCGCGTCGCGCGGGCGATCTACAAGCTCACGCCGCCGCCAAGCAACGTCATGCTCGCGGCCTTCGGGATGCCGGGCGTCACGCCCTGGCGAGCGAAGACACTCTACGGGTCCGGGCCCCCGCCTTCGGCCGTCACCCCGACGCCGGCGAACGGCTTCGGCTACATCTTCGCGAGCGTGAACGGGGACCTCGTGGCGCAGAGCGCGGCGTTCCAGCCGCCGTTTCTGACGACGCTCGGGTCTCTTACGACAGAGACTCCGCCGGCTCCGGGCGCATTTCCGGCGGTCTGGCAGTGCGTCGCTGCCGTCACTGGCTCGAGCGGGGGCCAGCCCGTGGCGCTGCCGTGGGACGTCACACAGGCCTCGCTCATCAGCCTCTTTTCGCGCGCCGCACTCGCGTCAGTCGCCGCGGCTAGCAACCCCGGGCTCGTCTCGCTCATCACCAACCAGTTCACCGCGCTCAACGCCGTCCTGCTGACGCAGCCGACGCCGAACCCGTCGGCGGACGCGGCGTCACTCTCGGCCATCAACGCGCTGAACGTCGCGATTGCGAACGCGAACGCGTGGATCGCGGCGGCGGCGATTCAGTAGCTCAATTCGTCTGCACGCAAAGTGGGAAGTCGCCGAGCTGGCCGGGCGCATACGAGAAGGCACCAGTCCCGTCCGACGTGTATATGGCGACGGGGGAGAACGAGAACGAGGACGTATCGATCTCAGGCTCGCAAACCGAGACCGTTCTGCCGCCAACGACAACAGGCGGCCCAATCAAAAGGGTCTGCGCCTCAGACGTAGTGGGCGGGCGCCACGCATGCCCCCCGAGCCGAGAGCATGCGCACTGGGCTGCCGGGTTGACGTTGTCGACCGGACAGTCTGCGGGCCCCCAAACAAGCCCGGTGGTCGAGTCCGTAACAGTCGCCGCTGTGCCGCTCGCCGTTATGGATCCGGTGATGGTTCCATCGGGCAAAAGCGTTGTATCGCAGCCGCTGGCCGTCTGGACGCACCCATAGCTGGTCTCAGTGGACTTCGTATACCGCGGCAGGTTATGGCAGCACGAGGCAGCGGCGCTCCCCTGCATCCACTGCCACTGTTGCGAACCATCACACTGGTAGAATCGGAAGTCGTCGGCGCACTTGGTGGCGCCGGTCAAGCACTCAGGCGGGGGGCCGGATTCGACGAGAGTCGTCACGGCGTCTGTCGCCTCGGCCTCGGCAGGCGGATCAGAGGGCGACGCATCCGTCGCCGGATCCACGGGCGCCCCCGCATCCTCTCCGCACGTGTGGCACGTAATCGTCCCCCCGCACTCGTCGTTCCAAGTCGCGCACGAGGGCCCGACCTGAGCGCATGTGATCGGACTGCACGCCGGCGGGAGCCCCGCGTCGGGCGCCGGTTTCGGGTCCGCTGAGACGGCCGATGGAGCAGTCGCCGTTGGCGCGGGCCCCGGCTGACCATCGATCGTGGTCGACGCGGCCCCGCCGCATCCGAGCACCACCACCGCCACCGCTGTCATCCACGCTCGCATTTGGTCGATCCCCTCACCAGAAACGTAGCGCATCCGTAGGCGCGCGCGAGGTGAACGCCTGAACACCCAATGACGACACCGAACCCCGCCTGCACGGTGAACTCCCTGTCGCCGCCGCAGAATGTGACGGCTGGGGCGACGGTATCCTTCGGGCTCGTATCGACGGCGGGGGCGAATTTCTGGTCGGTCTCGGTCACTGGGACCGACGAACTCAATACCGTTGCCGCTGTACAGGCCACGGTCACCCTCGACCAGACCCACAAGACCGGGACCTTCACGGCGCCCGCGGGCCTCGGGAGCGCCGTCCAGCTGACGAGCGTCGTGGGCATCGCAGGCATGGGCCTCGACGCCAACGGCGCGTCGGTCAAGGCGTTCACCACGACCTTCAAGGTCAACGTCCTTTGCGCGTCCGGTCTCGAGGTTTTCCACACCAACGAGACGATCGAGCAGTCCGCCCCCTTCGGCTGGCTCGCAGTCGTCAATCCGGCGATCCGAAACGCCAGTGGCGGCGGCGGCGGACCCGCTACGGCCGTCGTCTGGACTCGCGTCTCGACGACGCCACACCAGCTCGTCGCGGGCGAAGAGGCGCTCGTCGACGTCTCCAGCCTCAACATCGTCTGCCGCACCCCGGTCGCTCCGGCCGACGCGGCTGAATTCGCGGTGACCGTCATCGACGGTCTTGGCGGCCACTCGCTCACCATCGATCCCAACGCCCTCGGCTCGTCGCTCAACGATCCGAACGGAGTACCCGGGACGATCCTCGCAGCGAATACGACGCTGACGATTCCCTACAAGGGTCGTTTCAAGTGGAAATACGACAACGCGCACACCCGCTGGCTCCTTGTATGAGGCGGCTGTCGCTCACCCTCCTGCCGCTCGCCCTCTGGGCCTGCGTCGGCTTCACCACGTCCGGCGTTCCGGACGCGAGCTCGCCGGCAGGGATTCCTGCGGCCCCGACGGCCGCGGTGGGCGTCGTGGTGTCGCCACCGGCGCCCACGCACAACGTCGGCGCGAGCTACCCGGCCATCCCCATCCCCGCGGCCCAGGCCGAGGGGGACATCCTGGCCTACCACTCGGGAGCCTGGAACGGGCTCGCCCCAGGCACCAGCGGCTTCGTGCTCACGAGCACCGGCACGTCCTCGCTCCCCTCTTGGCAGGCGGCGGGCGCGGGCGCTTCGGTCACGGGCTCCGGTCTCTGGCACTCGACGAGTGGCACGCTCGACGCGGCGGCGTCGAAGGGGACGGCGGCGCAGATCGTCGTCACCAACGCGGGCGCGACCGACACGCCTTGGGTGACCGTCTCCGGCGACTGTACGCTCGCGGCCTCGGGCGCCGTCACGTGCACTAAGGTCAACGGCGCGAGCTACGGCGCGGGCGGCGCGCTGACGACGGGCAACAGCGCCTACGTCTCCGGGGCCAGCGCGACGACCTACTCCGCCCTCAATCTCGCCGGCGGCTCCGGCTGGGTCACGGGCGTCCTACCGACCGCGAACCAGGCGAATCAAGCGCTCGTCGGAGACGTCACCGGCAACACCGGGGCGGACACAGTCGTCGCGCTCCAGGGTTTCGGCGTCGCGACGTCTACCCCGACGAGTAATCAGGTACTGACGTGGAACTCGGGCACCTCAAAGTGGACGGCCACGACGCCCGCGAGCGCCCCCTCCGTCACGGGCTCCGGTCTCTGGCACTCGACCTCGGGGACGCTCGATAGCGCGGCGTCCCACGGCACGGCGGGGCAGATCTACGTCAGCAATGCGGGCGGCACCGACGCCGCCTGGGTGACGATGAGCGGCGCCGCGACGCTCTCGTCATCGGGCGCGCTGACGCTCGGAAGCATCTCGCTCTCGGGCGACGTCACCGGGACGAACAGCGCCACGGTTGTCTCCGCGATCTCCGGCAACTCGCCGATCTCGATCGCGCCGAACAACTTTCAGTGGGGCGCGGGCGCGACGTCGCCGACGCTCCTGGAGGCGCAGCAGGCCAACGGTAGCAACCCCGCCAACTTCACGATCCAACCGCAAGCTCCGGGCGCGGGCGCCGTCACGACGCCCACGGGGACGCCGGGCTCGCTCGTCGTCGCGCTCTCCGCGCCCGTATCGACGGGAAACGAGGCCTCGTTTCAGGTCACCCGCAGCGGCGCAAGCCAGACGGTCATGTCTGTCACCGGCGGCTCGGGGAACGCGAACTATGTCCTGAACCTCGGCGCCCAGCTCCTCGCCGAATACAACGCGACTAGCGGCGCGACCGACCTTTCGGGCTCCGGCGGGTCGCTTTACTTCCAGATGTCCGGCACCCGCCTTGGGTTGTGGACCGGTAGTGGGCTGCAGCTCTTCCCGGTGTCCAGCGCCGCCAACTTCGGCGGCGGCTCCGGGGTCCTGGGGATCAACAACGCGACGACCAACTCGACATCCACGATCACTAACGGTCTGACGCTCTCCTCGGACGGCGGCAAGCTCGAGGTTGACGCTCCCGCGATCCAGTTTCCAAAGTTCGTAGGGAACCCGAAGTTCACGCAGCTGGCGCAGACGACCGACACGGCGACGAACGCGCTGCAGATCTCCGCGCAAGCAGCTTTCGCCAGCGCGTCGACGAACGTCACGGGCGGCAACGTGACGGTCACCGCCGGCGCCGGGACGACGAACGCGAACGGCGGCTCAGCATCCCTCACCGCGGGAGACAGTCTCACGACCATCCAGGTCTCGCCGAACGCCATCACCGGGTCTTCCGGGAACGGCTCGGAAAAGATCGTCTACAACGGCGCGGGGTCCATCAATTCGCAAACCGCCGTCGTCGAGAAGTTCTCCACGTACGGCCAAACTAACTCCGGCGGCCAGCTCCTCACGGCGACTTCCGGTCGCACGCTCGCGACTGGCCATAGCGTATTCGTTCACTGCCACGGCGTCGCCAGGACGACCGCCGCGGGCGGCAGCAGCTTGAGCGTCGGCGACACCTTCTCGGAGAACGCCGACTTCACCCTAAAGAACGTCAGCGGTACGATCGCGCAGGTCTCGACGCAGACGGTCGTGTCGAAGATCTTGGATGCGAGCTTCAACGCCGCGAGCGTGATCGGGTGGAATAACAATGGCACGGTGAATTGCTTTCTCGCGATCACCGCGAACAGCGGCGGCGGCGCGACGCTCGACGACAGCATCTGGGTCACGGCCGAATACAACTGATGCGTCCCGCTCAGCTCAACCTGACGGTCTACCAGTACGCGAGCTTCACGCGCTCGTTTACTTGGAAGTCCGGATCGCCACCGCTCCCCGTAGACCTGACGGGCTGCGCCGCGCGCTTCATGGCGCGCGTGAACCACTCGGACGCCTCGCCACTCATCAGCCTGACCACCACGCTCAACGCGCAGGGCGTCATCGTCGTTCAGCCGTCGCTCTCGCAGCTCGGGTACATCAACGTGGCGCTCCTCAGCGCGTTCACCGGGACCCTGCCCACCAACGTCGCGCCGTTCTTTCAGCTCTTCGTCGACTTCGCGAACGGGACTACGACGACTCTCGTCACGGGTCGGATCATCATCCTGCCAGAGGACGTTCATTAGATGACCGACGTCATCGAAGTATCCGAGCAGGGACCGGCCGGACCGCCGGGGCCCTTCGGCTCGACGAACACGGCGGCGAACTTCACGATGCCGCCGTCCGACGGCGTGACGACCGCCACCGTGCAGTTCTTGACGACGGTGTTTTTCGCGCCCGGCATGTCGCTCTTCATCGCGAGCGCTGGCTACCTCGTCGTCGCGGCCGTCATCGACCAGACGCACGCGACGCTGGTCAACAACGGCGTCAACAGCAACACGGTCCCAGGGAACACGATCGCGAGCGGCTCGTCGGTGGTCCCCGGCGGTCCGACCTTACCCGTCCCGATCCTCGGTACTGCCCTCGTCGGGAATAACTCCCGGGTCAACGAGCTGTCTTTCGACTGGATCAGCGTGCCGTCCGGACAGACGGTCACGATCGCGACGCTGCCGCAGCCGGCCATCGCCTTCCACGAGACCGTCGCGATGTCGGCGTTCATCGAGGTCGTCAATCTCGCCGGGACCGCGCACGGCCGGATCGCTCGGATGATCCAGGTCCAGAACGTCTCCGGCGTCATCACGACGCCGAACGGGGGCACGAGCGATTCGAACATCACCCCGGACACCGCCAACGCGATGGCGACATCGCTGACGGGAGTTGTCGGCGCCATCGTCATCTCGGCCGCGACGCTGCTCGTTCAAGTCACCAACCCCACGGGCGCGCAGATCTGGGCCCGGTGCGACGTCAGCGTGAGCCGGGGACTCTTGCCCGGAACTGGGCCGATCCCCGTCGTCTCTTCGACGTCCGTCGCGAGCGGGCCGGGGGCGGGAGGGACCAACGGGGCGCTTACCGGGCTGCACTTTACGGGCGCGTCCTCGGTCACCCTGTTTGGCGTCGCCGCAACGTTCAGTGTCATCAGCGACACGCAGATCAACTTCACGTCCGGCCCCTTCTTTGGCGTCCCAGGCGCGGGCGACATCGTCGTCACGAACCTCAATGGCCCCGGGTCACTCGTCGGCGGCTGGACGTACACGTCTACCCAACTCACGCCCCTCACCATCTTCGGCGCGAGCCTGCAAGGCTGGTATCCGAACAGCAATATCCAGCACTCCGGCGCGGCGATCACCGGGTGGAACGACGGGACGTCGAACGCGGAAAACCTCACCGTAGGATCGGGCCTCGCCACAGGCTACGTCGCGAGCTCCACACACATCACGCCGAACGGTCCGGCCGTCACGTTCAACGGATCGTCGGACTATCTCACGAAAGCGAGCTTCGTCTGGGGTGCCGCGACGAACCCGAATACGTTCGTCTATATCATCTGTCGATCCACCGCGACGGCCGGTCAGTACGTCGGCAAGGCGGGCGACGGCATCGACTTCGTCATCTCGGCGAACAACCCAGTGCTCGGCGGGCCACTCGGCGCCCTCACCAACTCGGCTACGGTACAGAACAACCTTCAAATCGTCTGGGCTTACTGGGATGGCCTGTCGGTGGGTGGAAGCAACGTCGAGTTCGTCACTGTGAACAACGGCACGCCAGCGACTCGCTCGGGGACGAACGGGATCAATTGCGTGAAGACGGCGACGCTCAACCTCGGCGGGACGACGCAGCACTTCGGCGGCGAGATCTACGAGATGGGCGTCGTCGAGGCGCCGACGGGCGGACCTACGGCCAACCAGCTCTCGCTGCTCCACTCTTACGCGCAGATCACGTACGGGACCCCGTGAGGTCCACGCGATTCGGCAACCTCGGTCCCGCGGGTGAGTGGGGCCTCAATCACGTCATCAGCACGGGTCAGTCGCTCAGCGTGAGCACCGAGAGCAACGTCTCGATCTCGACGCAGCCCTACAACAACAAGATGCTGCACGACGGATCGGCTACGTACGACATCACGCTCCCGAACGCGGCAACGCTCTCGCTGCAGCCGCTCGTTGGGCCGCAGAGGACTACGGGGCCAGGTCAGACCGCGTACCCGGCGAACCTCGAGGGGAGCGACGCGGTCGACATCAGCTTCGCCAACGAGGTCACGCGTATCGCCATCGCGAACGACTACAACGATTACCGGATCGCGACCAGCACCGTCGGCGTGGGCGGGCAGCCGATGTCGGTCATCCAGAAGGGCGGCAGCGGGACGTCCTACGCTGCGAGTCTCTATGAGTGCCGCGCGATCAAGCGGCTCGCGGGATTGGCGGGTCTCACCTTCGGTACGCGCGCCGTGATGCTTCGCCACGGCGAGACCGACGACGAGAACCAGAACCTCAGCTACGCGACGCAGCTCGCGACGCTCGCGTCGAACTACCAGACGGACCTGCAGACCATCACCGGCCAGACGGTGGGCGTCTACCTCTTCGGGACGCAGTGCAATCAGAACCCGCAGTCGTTTCACGTCGGCGAGAACGTCACGGCCCTGGCCTTCTGGGCCGCCGCGGTGGCCAACCCGGGATTGGTGGTCCTGGTCGGCCCCCAGTACCAGTTCGCGTATAGCCCCTTCACCTTCGAGCACATGCAGAACTACGGGCCGCTCGGCGAGCTGCACGCCAAGGTCTTCTGGATCATTGAGCGCACCGGCACATGGACGCCGCTCTGGCCTACGTCCGTCGTGCGCGTCGGAACGGCCGTCACGATTACCTTCAACGTTCCGGTCGGACCGCTCGTCTTCGATGGCGTTGCGTCTCCTCCGCACGCTGGCGGCACCCCGTGGAACGCGTGGTGGGGCGGCGCCAAGGGATTCGAGGCGTACGACCGCCTGCTTACGGTCTCGAGCGCGACCAACGCATCGCCGATCGTTATCGGCTTCACAACGCCGCACGGCCTGAACACGGGAGACCCGTACGCGCTGACGGCCGTCGTGGGGAACACGGCGACCAACGGCGTCTGGTCCGCGGTGACCTTCGTGGACTCGACCCATGTGAGCCTCAACGGCTCTACAGGCAACGGCGCGTATACGTCGGGAGGCATCGGCTTCTCGCCGATCGGCGTCGGTGCGCCTTCGATCTCCGGCAATCAAGTCAGCTTCACCATGGCGCGCTCCCCCGTCGGGACACCAACGATCGCCTACGCGCACCACTCCGATCGCCTGTACGGCGCGGGCCTAAACACCGGCGGGTTTCCGCTCGGCCGCTGCGGACTGCTTCGGGACTCCGATCCGTGGGTGAGCGGATCGGGATTTCAACAGTTCAACTGGTGCATCGAGTTTGCGCAGGCGGCGCCATGACTGGTCGCGCCGAGACGCTGCTCCCGCCCCCGCCGGACCGGGCCCCGAAGCCGCTTGAGATCCCACGATGGGATCTCGAGGACCGGTTTACGAAGTCCGACGTCAAGCCGACGTGGCGGCCCTCGCCGAAACCCGATGAGCGAAGGTGATACGCCGGCCGAATCTCCGGCGGCCAAGAGGACGATGGACACGCGCTTGTCAGGCACGAACGAGGAACTGAACGGGAATCGGCCGAGGCTCTCGCGCACGCCTCCGGAGCTCGCGCCACTGCCGCTCAGTCCGACCGCAATGGACGTCGCCATTCGTTACGGGTCGGACTCGGCTTTCCTCCGTCAGAACTGGCCCCGGCTGGTGGACGCCGTCGTGGACCTGCAGCAGACCGTGCGCGCCCAGCGCGTGACCCCCTGGGTGTGGCCCCTGCTCTGCGGCCTGTTCGCGAGCGCGGCGATCGCGGCGTGGATGCCTCGGATCCTCGCGCACTTCGGGCACTAGCCGTGCCCAGCTGGCTCGAGGTCATCGGCGCCCTCATCGGCGCGGTGTTCGGGGTCGGCGTCGCCTGGGGGGCATTCCGCGGGCGCCTCAAGACGGCGGAGGAGCGCGCCTCGACGGCGATCCAGCAGACTGACACAGCGCTCACGAAGATCGCCAAGATCGAGCTCACCATCGCCGACGAGCGCACCGAGCGCGTTCGACTCGAGGGGAAGCTCGAGCGACTTGAGCGTGAGTCCCAGCTACGCGAGGAGTTCCGCCAGCAGAACGCCGTCCTGGACGTTCAGACCGCGTACCTCGACGCGATCGCTAGGCGCACCGGGTCGGTCCCATCGATGACCGCGGCGCGCCCGATACCGCGGCAAGAGCCACCCAGTTCGCCCATTCCCCCGCCGCCCATGCGGCCACGGCTCGGCAGCCGGCGCGGCGAGTAACCGCCGCACGAATAACGGCCGTTTATTCGGCGAACGAATCAACCGCGCGCCAAGGCGCGCACAGGAGAGAAGCATCATGTTGTCGAATATCAAGCTCCCCCATTGGGCCATGGTCCTCGTGTCTCTCGTGAGCATTGTGCTCGCGTGGGGCCTCAAGGAGAACGCGTCGGGCGAGCTCGTCCTGCCGGCCGTTGTCCTTGGGATCGTTCCGATCGTTCAGACCCTGCTCGGGTTCTTCTCGCCGAGCGTCACGGGGGCGAAGTGATCCGCTCCTGGCCTGCCGCCGTGGCCCTCTGCGGCCTGCTGGCTCTCGTTGACGTCGGCTGTCCCCAAGCCGTTCCCTTCGTCGCGCCCTCGGCCGCCCTGGCCGCCTGCGTGGCCGCCGACGCCCTCAAGGGCGACTCCGTCGCCCAGATGGCCACCGACTGCGGCTCGGATGCCCTCAGCGTCATCATGGCGCTCCTGGCCTCCGAGGACGCCGCGGTGAAGACCAGTCCCGCTTACCACGAGGCCGAGGCGACGCGCAAAGCCATGAAGGCGGCGCCTTGAGCTTCTCCAGGGGCCTGCACCGGTCGCCGCCTGAGAAGGTTGCGCACCGGCTCGGGGCGCATCTGTTGGGCCTCGGCGCCGTTCCCAAGGGGGCGGCGAGTCTGACCCCGTGTCAACGGATGGACCAAGGCCAGAGCTCCACCTGCCATGCCCACAGCGCCGCTGGGGCCGTCTGGACGGCCTGCAACGCGAAGGGTCGGCCGATGACCTTCGTCCCCTCCCCGAGGGAGATTGCGTCTACGACATACGCGGACGTCCGGGCTGCGGCGACGCCACCGGGGCAGCCGCTGCCGCCTCTGCAGGACCAGGGGGCCGACCTGCAGGACGACGCCACGGCGATGGCCAAGTGGGGCGTCTGCCCCATGGGCGCGACCGTTGGGCGCTTCAGCGACGTCCCAGACGACAACGGCTACGGCTTCCCTGAGCCAGTCGTCTCAGAGCTCCAGATTGCGGGGCAGGACCTGATCGGCGGCGAGTATCAGATTCCCGTCGACGACAGCGCCCCGACAACCGTAGCCCTCTGCCTGGACGCAGGGATCCCCATCTGGCTCGGAACTTTCGTCGGGTCGGCATTCGAGAACCTCGGCGCGACGGGCATCGCCCAGCCGCCCGACGAGAGCGACCCGAAGGGCGGCGGCCATGCGATGTACATTTCGGGCTACCGGACCGCGGCCGACGGCTCGTTCGAGTTTCGCGTCGAGAACTCCTGGGGCTCTGGCTGGGCCGACGGCGGCGCCGTGTGGGCCTCCTCGGCGTGGCTGAAGGCTTGTTGGAGTTTGTGGCCCATGGCGGTGTGCCCGTGATCCGCCTCCGCTGGCTCCTGCTCGCCATTCTCGCCGGATGCGAGGGCGCGGCCGCCTGCAAGCCGCCACTGCCGGGCCCCGTCGCGCCCGACGCCACACCGGATGGCGGATGTCAGGTCGACGACGCAATCACGAAAGCACGGCTGATTCGCAACCCGGACGGGACGCCGCTGGTCATCCACTGCGATGCGGGTGCCCCATGAGGTGGCTGCTGCTCCTACTGGCCGGCTGCACCGTTGGCCCCTTCTACCCACCGCACCCCAAGGCGTGCCACGCGGACCCGGATTGCCCGGATCACAGCGCGTGCCGGTTCCCCTGCCGCATGCCGGACCTCCACGGTACCCAGTGCGCGCCCGTCTGCATGCCCAGCCGCGAGTCCGACGTGTACGGCTGGAGCCCAACGCCCGGTCCGTCTGGCGAGTGATCCGCGCGGCCGTCGCCTGGATGGCCGCCGTCGCCTTCGCGTCGACCCTGACGGTCCGCGCGCCCAAGCCGCCCCCTCTCCCACCTGACGCCCCACCGGCGTCAGCGCCATCGGGAGACGTGTGCCCGGCGTTCTACGACCCGTGCGAGGCGGACGCGTGACCCATGATCCGGCAGCACCCGTGGGCCATCGCGGTGATTCTGATCTGCATGGCGATTCTCGTATTCATCATTGCTTTTTCGGAGACCGAGGATGGTTGATCGAATCGCTGTTGCGGTCTTCAGGTACGCCGTGGTGCTCCTCTGCACGACGGCCTTCGGCGTCTTCGTGCTCAACGCATGGCTTTCGGCCGGGCGTGAGCGCTCTTGACCGCGCCCACAGCGACAGAGCGTCGCGTCCTGCTCCTCGCGGAGCGTTGGGTGTACGCGCGCGTCCATCAGCTCCCGAGAAAAACTCTCTTAGACGCTGAGCGCGCGCTGGCGATCGCCGTCGAGCGCATGCAGGCCGAGCGTACTTCGCTCGCGGGGGCTGTCGATCGCGCCGCGGAGTAGTCGCGCGCGGCCAAACGCAGGAGACCCAGCATGAAGTTGCGCAGGTGGTCACCCGAGGAGGACGCGGCGCTAGAGCGCCTGTACCAGACGCTGTCGGTTCCTCGCGTCACGGTCGAACTCAACAAGCTGTTTCCACGGGCGTTCAGCGAGTCAGGGGTCACCGCTCGATTGTACGTCCTGCGTCACGGCTGGAAGCACAAGCACCAGAAGCGGATCGAGTCGAGCGAGGCGGCGCAATCGGCTAGGGCCGCGGAGATCGCGATCCCGATCGAGTTCGAGGATGAGGCCGAGCCCGCGCCCGTTCCAACTGCGCCGCCATCGCGTCCAGCCGTCGAACCGGCTGCTAGCGTCGATCGGCTCATGGCCGCGATCAAGCGTGTCAAGTCCTTCGAGGCGCTCTGCGACTACCTCGACGTCTCTCCCAAGCGCCTGCGCGAGACGATCGCCGAAGCGCGCGCAGCGGGCTACGGGGTCGATCTCGCCGGCGACACCGTGGCCGTGCGCCCGGCGGAGCCATCATCAGACGTCACCGACATCTCGGTCGTCTCGCAGCCAGGCGAGCCGCGCATGTTCGCCGTGGCGTCCGACCTGCACTTCGGGAGCAAGTACCACCTCCGGTCCTACCTGCTCGACTTCATCGGCAACGCCTACGAGCGCGGCGTCCGGCTCATCCTGCTGCCTGGCGACAACCTCGACGGCTGCTACCGGCACGGCCGGTGGGAGCTCACACATCACGGCTTCAAGGACCAGGCCGATGACTTCCTGTCGGGGCTCCCGCGGCACAAGGGGCTTCGTTACATCGGAATCACGGGCAACCACGACGAGACCTTCGAGAAGGAGTCGGGGCTCGTCGTCCACTACGCGCTCAACGACATGGCGCGCGCCCGCGGGCGCAACGACTTCGAGCTTCTCGGGGCCCGGGGCGCGTACATCCGGCTGAAGGCCCCCGGCGAGCGTCGCGGCTGCGTGGTAGAGCTCTGGCATCCGCTCAAGGGCCCGGCGTACGCGCTGACGTACGGGATGCAGAAGCACGTCGAGGCGTATCCCGTAGGACGGAAGCCCGACATGCTCTTCACCGGGCACTGGCATCAGGCCTGCTACTTCGTGTCTCGCGGCGTGCACTGCTTCTCATCCGGTACCTTCCAGGGCGGGGGTTCGAGCTTCGGGAAGGCGTTGGGGGGCGCGCCGACGATCGGCGGCTGGGCGGTCAGGTACGCCCTGACAGGTGAGGGAACTGTCCGCGACGTCGATATCAACTTCCGCAGCTACTACGAGACCGAGACGCCGCGCGAAGTCGAACTCTGATGCTTCTGCGCGCGCTCATCGTCTTCGTCGCGGTAACCACGAGCGACGTCTGCTGGGTGCGCTGCGTGAGCCACGCCTCGGGAGGCCGTCGCTGGTCGGCCGCCTGCTGGTCGGTGGCGCTCTACGCCCTGACGGCGCTCTCGGTGGTCGCGTACGTCGGGGACCATCGGATGATAGCGCCCGCACTGCTCGGCGCGTTCGTGGGGACGGCTCTGGGGGTCAGGAAGTAGGAGGCGCGGCCCATGCCGAACGAGTCCGACGTCACGATCGAGATCGCCAAGACCGTGGCGGCCCTGGGTCCCAACGAGCGGGAAGTGCTGCTCGTGCTCGCGCGGCGACTGTTCGTGGGGCAGCAGCGTTACGGCCTGCTCAACCCGAAGGACGGGCGTGACTGGCGAACGGAGCGCGCCTACGAGATCCAGGATCTCCTAATCTATTCAGCCATCGCGGAATTAGCGGCGGTGAGCAAGTGACCACGCTCGCGTGGGACGGCGCCACCCTCGCCGCCGACCGGCGCATGGACACCGGCAACGGATTCACCGCCTGCAGCAAGATCCACAAGTGCGGCCGCTTCTGGTACGGCGACGCCGGCGGCGCGGCCGACGCCGAGATGTGCAAGGAGTGGCTGTCCGGTGGCGCGAAGCCCGACGAGCGCCCCGAGCTATCCGCTCCCGGTCAGCACGGCCTCGCGGTGGAGGCGCGGACGGGCCATCTATTCATCGTCGAGGGCGCCCGCCCGACGCTCGTGCGCGTGATGGATCCGCAATTCGCCGTGGGCTCCGGCGGCGACTTCGCCCGAGCTGCCATGGCGTTCGGCAAGACCGCCGTGGAGGCTGTGGAGTTCGCCGCCAAGTTCGACTCGAACACGGGCAACGGCACCGAGCACGTTGTCATTCGCAAGCGCCCGGGGGCGAAGCGCAAGTGAGCCGCCACGTCCTGAATTTCGCGGCAGAGCTAACGCTGGCTAACACCTTTTTCCTCCTGACCGACGGCCGCACCATCCGCGCGTCGATCAAAGAAGCCGAGTCCGTTCGCCACACCGTCGAGTTCCCGGTGCGATTCCGCAAGCCGTATGCCGGGGGGCTGCACATCCGGCCGCTGGACTCCGAACTCGCCACGTGGTTCGTGGAGTCGGCCGTCATCCACCGAGACCTGGCGCGGCTCGAGCTTCAACTGGCGAACGTACCCGCCCACGTAAGCTGGGCGTTTTTGGAAATCTAGCAATGGCCAACACCCCGCAGCCGAGACGGTACGAGTCTGCCGACACCGTGCCGATGATGAAAGAGGAGATCGCGGCGGCCCTCGCCGGTCTGCACGAGTTGCGGTGTCCCGCGTGCGCGCCGACGTGGGACAAGCCGGCGTGTGCCTGCTGCAACTCCACGCGGTTTGTGTCACGTGGAACCTTCGCAGCCTGGCACCAGCGCGAGCAGGGCCGCGTCAGCGAGACGCGGCTGGACTCGTACGACAACGGTGAGGGTTGATGCTCCGAGGTATTGACGTCTCTTCGATCCAGCGCGACGTGCCCTGGGAGAAGGTCGCCGCCGCCGGCTGCAGCTTCGCGATCGTCAAGGGCGCCTCGGGCAACGCCCCCGGCCCCGATCCGATGTTCGCCAAGAACGTCGCCGGCGCCCAGGCCGCTGGCCTCATCGTGGGCGCCTACCACGTGGCGTTCCCCCTGCCGCCGGACACCACGAAGGCCAACCGGGACCCGGCCGACCAGGCCAAGTACCACTTCGACCTGTGCAGGGGTTTCGGCTCTCACGACGGGGAGCTCGGCCCGATGCTGGACTGTGAGTGGCCCGAGCCCGCCGACTGGAACCGGTGGGGCTGCAGCGCGCCACAGATCCGCGCGTGGCTTCTGGCCTACCTCGACGCCGCGACCACGCTGTGGGGCCGTCTGCCGACGGTGTACACCTATCCCGATTGGGCGACCCACGTCGGCCTGGCCAGCGAGCCCGCGTTCGCCAAGTACCCGCTCTGGGCGGCCTCGTATACGCACCCGGACAGGTGGCCTGGGGCTGGGGAGGCCCCGGCGTCGATCGCCCCGTGGGGAGGCTCCTGGCGCTTCTGGCAGTCGTCCGGCGGCACGCAGTCACTCTGGAGCGGCGTCCCGGTCGACTGCGATGTCTTCAACGGGACGCTCGAGGAGCTACACGCGCTCACCGTTGGGAGCGGCACCGCTGCCCTCGCCCAAGCCGCCATCCTCCAGGCCGCCGACGAGATCCCAGTGATCCCGCCGCCCGAGCCGCCAGACGAAGTGGCTTAGGCCCCCACAGCACTTCCTTCGCCCCCGACTCGTCGCGCGACCTCCTGCGCTGCGGCGTTTCGGGGGCACCTCTACCGCCCTGGTGGCTTCGGCCGCCGGGGCTTTTTCTCGTCCGGGGACGCCTAGCCATAGCGCCTCGCGCGCAGTGGGGCGCGGCCTAACCGACCTCAATCTCCTTGAAGCACGCACATCTCGGCGGACCCTTGTGGAGGTCGGAGTACAGGCCGCACTTGGCACAGTACCCGACCAGCCACCCACGAAGCCGACGGACGACGTAACGCACCTCGTCCGGAGTCGACCCGCATAGCTTGTCCTCAAGCGCCGCCTCCCATCTCTCTTGCTCCGGCATCGAGGTCTCCTTTCAGATGGCGCGCAGTGTGGCGCGGGGGCCTTGTCTACGTGTTCTTGAATCCTGGGAGGAACCGCACTCCCACGGTCGCTATCACTGCAGGTCGCCAAACGGCGCCGCACGACTGACAGGCGTGCGTGTGGTGCGGCTTCGTGGCGAACTCGCCTTCGTCTACGTGAAGCTCGCCGCACGCGGGACATTCGAGCCGGATGGGGACCGGCTCCGACACCTCCCATGAACCCCGATGCATCTGGAGAGCGGCGAGACACACCGGGCATATCTCCGGGTGACCCTCGCCGCCCTTCGGTATCGGCCTCCCGCATCCAGGGGTATCGCACGTCGGTCGCTTGCTCATCGGTCCCTTCTTGCCCTCACTGAGGATCTCCTTCGTTCGTCCGAACATCGCGCGCAGTGCAGTCACGGGAATGTGCTGCCTTCCCACCCACCGTCGGGCATGACGGCAATGGCCTTCCGGCCCTTCTGCGGCAGCAGGGTTACTTGGTACATCTTGAACACGTGCACACGCACGTGCCGCCTTCCTGTAGAAGTCTGCACCCTCGGCCGAACTGGCGGCAGTGCCGCTGACCCGTAGACCATTCGGCGAAGGTCTCTCCCTTCACCATAGCTTCTGTCGCAGAGGACCGGAGCAAAAGGGCGCCAGTGGGGCAAAGGTCGAACGGGTGATCCGCGCACTGCTCGCAGACGCCGAGATGCGCGTGGAACGTATCTCCGAACTTGTTTGGCTCCGTCCCCATCGTCTCATCCTCCTTCGCGCGCAGTGTTATGCGGCGATCTTCTCTACAGTGACCGTCCTCTTCTCCACCTTCGCCTCGGTGTCGCGGGTTGCGCGTGCTGCCACCGACGCGCCCCACTCCGTATCCCACCGCGAGGCATTCTCCGGCTCCGGCACCCACGTAATCATCTCTGGGTTCGGTCCGCAGTACGGACCATCACTGATGACCGGGTACCGCACGCCGACCAGATAGTCCTTGTGCGTGTGGATCTGACCGTGTGACTGCCACTTGAAGTTTCGCGTCACGAAGTACCATGTTTCTGTTTGCATCGTCCGTTCCTCCTGAACATTCGCGCGCATTATGCTGAATCCGGCTTCCGTGTGGCATAGCCCGTGCGTGGCCTCGGCATCTCGGTCTCGCGCACGAGCTTTTCGACCATGCCGCTGCGGGTCTCGCCGCACCGCGTTGCCATCTCGTCCAGGCGCGCGATGGCGTCGGGCGAGAGGGAGATGTGGACGAGTGGGCGCCTACGCTTCGTCATCGTCCTCGGGCTCCGGGCGCACGTTGTCGCCCGTCGGGTCGTAGAAGCAGTGCCAACCCTTGCCAGGGCAAGGCGCATCACATTCCCCCTCGCACTCGCGCACTTCGCCGATGATGGCACCGTGGTCGCTGCGAAGAGTGGCGCTCGCCCGCAGGCGCATCATCCGGGTGCCGAGCTCCGCGGCCGTCCCTTGCAGGACGACCCCGGCTCCGCGCTTGGTCATGTAGGCGAGCTGGCTCATCGACGGGTACCGCTGGGCGCGAGGATCTTCTGCGGCAGGGGGTATTCCATGTCGTCCTCATCCATGCGCACGAGAGCCGTATCCGGCCCATCGATGGCAGATACCGTCCCTCGCTCCCCGGCCAGAAACGACTCCATGTCGCGGCCCCTGGTGTAGCTCCTTGTCAGGTGTACGCGCATTCCGATCTTGAGGATCGGTCGAGGCCACGAACCTCCGCACGTGCACGGGGTTTCGACGCAGTCGGTATGGTGCAGGCTTGAATTGCTCATACCTGTACTGTAGCCGCAGTGTAGCCACACGTCAAGTGCGTCATGGTCGATTCTTGGGGCCGGAATGGCTGCACGTGGCGCGCATTATGCAGAATCCTTCGCCCTGCGTTCCTCGCTCCGGTAGTCGTGCTTCGACCCGAAGCAGATCGGGCACTCTAGCGGCGGCAGCCCACCGCAACGCACTAATCCGTCATCCTCGCAGTAGGTGCAAAGCGCCCACGTATGCTTGCCATCCTTTGAGGTTCCGCTGAGGGCGCGCATTATCGCCTCCCCGCCTCCCGACGCGGATCGAGTCTCGCCAGCAGCTCGTCCGCTTCCCTGCTCGTGTGGATCCGCGTCAGGTTCCGCAGCGCCGCGAGCAGGTCGTCGCGGTCGGTCACTACGCGATGGGCGGCCTCGTACGCGGTCTCTTCGCCAGCACGAAGCGTCTTGCAGACGTCGTCGAGCTCCTTGTCGAGGTCCGCGGCTCGGGCCAGCGAAGCTTCGTGGATGTCGGATCGCACGTACGTCGGTCCCTCCGGGTTGAGCAGTCGACCGGTCGCCCATGCGGACTTGAATCGCCATTGGTCACGTTCGTAGACGATCTCCACACCTTCGGGCGGCGCCATCTTCCGCAGATCAGCGGTCATCGGGCCGATCCTTGAATCGCCGCGTCGAAGGCGTCGAGCTCCACATCGGGAAACGGTGCGTCGGCGTTCCGATAGCGCTCCGCAGCCTCGACCACATCCAGCGCAGCAATCAGAGTTCTCGTTGCGACCGACGCACTGCAAGCCTCGCTCGTGCAGCGGCAGCCGGTAGTCAGTACGTGCTCTCGAAGATCGTCGATGGTCATCCTTCCTCTCCTCCCGCCAGCGCGGCGCGGGCTGCCTTGACTCCAAGGTCGAACGCCATCGCCAGTGTGACTGACAGCCTGTCCTGATCCGCACGAACTTCATCGCGAAGCTTCGTGAGTTCGACCACCGGCAACGGTACGTCCAGCTCGCGCAGCTCCCTCGCCTGCTCCTCGAGCGCGGCGATAAGGGCGGGGATGTCGGTGCGGGCGTGGGCGATGAACGGCCCGTCGATGTCCCGGTCCGCCTCATAGTCCTGCTCGCAGGTAGCGATGACGAATTCGTGCTCTGGCTCGTCCAGTTCGCAGTCCTCGAATGGGCACTCACCCTCTCCTGGGCACTTCATCGTCGCATGAACGTATGCTCCGCCTGACGTCCACGGCCCCGGCGTCGCCCTCTGCTCTCGCTCTCGAATGGCCGCGAGTTGGGTGGGGGAGATCATGGCTGTCCCGAATACCAGATGGCCCATCCGATGAAAGAGAGCACCGCGAGAAACAGCACCACATCAGGCCACGGCATCACCCCCGCCTCCTTCCCACCCGCACAACCCGCACCACCTCGCGCCAGTCCGGGCCCCACATGCGCGCCGTGCGGAATGCGTCGCTGCGGGACATCGCGAACGCGTGGGCGCGGTCGTACCAGAGCGCGACGCCGCGGTAGAAGGACGACCAGCCCTGCAAGTAGGATGTCGCTGCGGTCCTGGAGAGGCCGCGGCGGAGGCGCAGGAGGTAGTGGGTCACCTCCGCCACCACTTCGCAAACAGCCACGCGTCGCGGCGCGCGTTGTAGGCTGGGAGGTTGTCTACGTAGACGCCGAGGATGGGGCAGCGGTAGGCGATGAGGTGGATCATGGGGAGCTCAGAACGGCAACGGCGTCTCTCCGCCCGAGTCGAAGTCGCCCCCATGTGACGCCCCAGGTGCGGCAGGCGCCGGCATGGGCCGCCCGGAGTTCCTGCGGGCCCACGCCCGGCAGATCTTGGCCTCGAAGGTGTCGGCCTCGTGCCACGGCTTGCCATTGTTGTTCAGGCGCACCGGGTTCTCCTTGCGCCCCTGCTCCGCCTTCCAGTCGAGGAAGGACGCCTGCGCCTCGTGCCAGGCAGCGGGGGCCTGGCTGTAGCGAAGTCCGACCATCGTCGGGCCCGAGTAGCGCTTCGGGTCTTTCTTGATCTCCTTGTCGGCCCACGCGTTGTCGAGCTGGTGGTCGGGCAGCGCGTCGCCAGATGCGGAGGCGGCGGCCGATGGGACGGCGGCCAGCAGCCGGTCGACCTTCGCCTCGATGATCTCGAGGCGGCGCAGTATCTCCTCCCCAGCGCCCATCAGGACGCCGTCTCCGGCTTGGTCTCCACCAACTCGCCGGTGGCCGGATCGTGCGCCCCGCCGCCCATGAGCGCGGCCTCGAGCGAGGCGGTGTCCCCGGGGGTCATCGCGCTCGGCAGTGCGGGGCGGTCGTCGAAGTCCCCGTCGGCCGTCATGGCCAGTGCCTGCTCCATGACCGGGTCGTAAACGGGCAGGTGCTTGCACAAGCGGCGGATCGCGCTCTTTCGCACCATCTCCTCTTCCCAGTTGGCCCACGGACCCGCGGTGGTCCCGCTCGCGGGGGAGGCTGCGCGGATCTTCGCGATGTCCTTCTTGGACAGAGGCTCGATCTGCTTGGCGCCATCGACGTAGATGGCGATCGCGTACCCGGCCACGATGGCGCCTCGGTCCTCGACGTCGTAGTTGGGGACGTGCGTAAGCGTCGGATTGTCACCGAGCGTCACCTGGTACTCGTCTTGGTCGTAGACCGCGTGGGCGTCGAATCGAGCGACCTTCCCCGTGCGTCGGGCGATGTCCTCGAAACCGCGCCACCCGGGGTCGAAGGTGGCCTCGAGCTTCTTGGTGTGCTTGTTAGCCCGAGGGATGAGGTAGCCACGTCCGTTGGTGCCACCTGGGACGATGCCCATCGCCGCTGCATCCATGAGGCACCGGAGCACGCTCTCTGGGGAGCACTTGAGCAGATCCGGGGAACGCGAAGCCGCCATGAGCGCCAGGCGGATCAGGTCGTCGGGTTTCATGAACTTCGCTGCAACCTCGGCGAGCTTCGCTTTGACGTCCTGTCGCTCGAGGAACGCGTGCAGCGTGTTCGCGTACTTCGGGGCCTCCTGGATCGGCGCGCTGCCGTTTGCGGCTGGCGTCATTGCCTGATTCGTGGCGTTGCTAGTGGCCATGATCTGTTCTCCTGTTCTATTCTTGTACCCGTACCGTTTTCCGGATGTACCGACTGACCGACGCTAGGCTGACGCCGAACTCCGTGGCCAATGCCAGCATCGTCACGCCGCCGGCGGCATATCGAGCGCGAATGGTAGCGACTGCGGCAAAGTCTGGCGCAGATGGCTTATTCCGTTGTCCTCTGGCCAGACGATCTGGATACAGGCGCGCCCCATTATTGTCCCCGCGGGCCGCCCTCTCGGGGTGCAGGCGCAGGCCGGCGCGGTCCCCGCGAGCCTGTCGGCCCTTGCTCCGGCCTGACGCAGGACGGGTTGTCACACCTGTGACATACGCACGTGCCGTGAAAACCGGGTCCCGACGGGATCGGGCCATATGCCCACTCCCACGACAGCCTGTGGGCCTTCACGGAAGGCCTGGCAGTGCTGAGACCAAATACGCCATAGCCTGGCCCCATGCGCGCACCAGTCCATACCCAACACGGTCCGAGATTGGGCCTGTGTGGCGGGACGGGCCCGCTCTTGTCCACCTTGTTCCAAAATCTCTCCAGTGGCGTCATCGGTGGGCCCCTAGTACCAGACAGGTAGCTCCAGCTCCTGGATGGCATCGGAGAAGCCTGGCCAACTACCGGTCGCCACGCAGTCGGCCATGGTTCTCATCAACTCACGCACTCTCCCATACGTTATGGCAATGTCCACTGCTCTCATGGTGTAGATCGCCACCGCGTGAGGCGGCGCCGATTCGACGGCTATGTACAGAAAATACCGAACTTCCTTGCCGATGGCGCCGAAGCCCGCGCGGTAGTGCGTATCCTGGATTCCGTATCCGTACTTCGCCACGTCGCGCGCGAAGGCTCGGGGTGACGCGTCTCGACACGACTTGATGTCGATGACCGCGCCCAGGTCCGGGCGGTACCTGTCCGCTCGCAGGCGGCACGGCAGCCCCGTTTCCTTGTCGGCCCAGGCCACCGTGACCTCTGGCAGCCCGCCGGAGAGCAGGCGACTCGCCTTGGGGTGACGCTGGATCGCGGAGACCATGCCCATCAGCGCAGCGCCCTCGGCGCCCGACAGAACCTCGTGATTTGCGTGGACCCTGCGGAACTCGTCGCGGCGTGTCTTGTTGATCTTCGCCTGCTCCGAGCCGCAGTCGTCCGTCTTGCGGCAGGGGCCGAAGTCGGGGGCCATGATGTACTCCTGCGCGAACCGCTCCGGCTCGAGCAGGGCCATGTGCGTGGCGCGCCCGAGCGACAGCGACGGCGTGTCCTCGTCCTCGGTCGAGGTCGCCCACGTGTAGTAGTGCAGGGGCGATTGCGCCATGTACTGGAGGGCCGTCTTGCGGACCACGCCGAGCTCGCGTGCGAGGTAGCGGTGAGCAGGTACGTCCGGGTGAAGGCCCGGCGGAAGGGCGAGCGGCGGCGCCCCGCGGATTGAGATCGCGGCGGTCATGCGGGCCACCAGATGAGAGACAGCTTCATTCGCTCACCCCAGTCTGCGTCACCGTGTCGTACGCGAACCCCTCGGCGATCTCGAGGTCGATCCAGTGCTGGAAAAACTCCCGGTGCGCCGCCTCCAGCTTGGCCCTGGCCGCCTCGCAAGCGTCGTCGGACTCGAGCATGGCGCTCTCGTCATCGGCCGAAATGAGGCATCGGGCCTCGGCCACGCGTCGGCGCTCGGCTTTGGCGTCCAGGACGCGAATGGCGAGTTGGGTCAGGCGGTCCTTCATGGCCCATTCTCCAGCAGCTCCTCGATCACCATCACGAGGTGCCCGACAGCCAGGGCGACTGAGTGAAGCGCCTCGGCCGGATCTCGAAGCTCTTCTTGCTTCGCGTCGTTGAGCAGCTGGCGGACGTCGTCGAGGACGGTGCGCAGCTGGGCGCGGGCTTCGGGGCTCATGGAGCCACCCCGACCGACGCCCTGAGCTCCATCCCCAGCCGCGTCTCTTCCGCCGCGTCCCGCCAGGCCGAGAACGCGTCGTTGGCCAGACGGATCGCCCGGTCGAGCCATGGGTCCTCGACGGTGGCCACGAGGCACTCGCCGACCATGACGCGCACGACGTAGCTGCCGGGGATGCTCTCGATCGAGAGGCGCCACTCGGCGGCGCGCTTGCACATCTTCTCTCCGGCGCGGAGATCGGAGAGGGAGTCGAGGAGGCGGTCGGTGGGGGTCATGATGCGGCCTCCGGATCGACAAGCTCAATCTCGGAGGACACGGCATACCCGCGCGCACCCCACACCCTCTCAAGCCGCGCGAGCTCGTCGGGGGTACGAAGAACGGGAAGCCGAACGGTCAGAGCGCCCAGCGTCAGCGAGACGCGGCGCATCTCGGCGAAGCCCGCAAGGCGGGCGGTGCGGCTGGAGAGCCAGGGGATCACGCGACCTCCATGTCGCCCGGGGGCCCGCATGGTGTCGTCGAGTGGACCGAAGCCGGTGGCTCGGTCTTGGTCGGCGCCTCCGTCCACTCGCCACACACGTTGCACACGAGGCGTGTGGCACCATCGACGGTCGGCCAGGGCAGCCAGTCGGCTTTGCCGCAGCAGGAGCAGGCGGGCGTTGTCGACGGGCCCCATGCGAGGGCGTCGTAGTCGACGAGCTCTCCGGAGCCGCCGCAGTCCAGGCAGTCGAACGACGGACCGGCCGGGCAGTCGCTGTCGTCGCGCTGGTACTGGACGCGGCCGGAGCCGGAGCAGGCTCCGCACTCGGTGATGGGGGACGGGGGCGGGGGGATGGCGGGACGGGGCATCTTCGTGACCTCCAGCTAACGGATAGCTTACGCCCGTAGTAGTGACGCGCAATAATAAAGCGCCCGCCCCATGTCGATTCTTGGGACGGGCCCCGGCTAACGCAGCGGGATGGTGGCGGACTGACGGGTAACGCTCGGCGCGTCTCGGCGCACACCGGTCAGCGCCGCCTCGATGCGATCAAGAAACCAGCACCACTCGTCGATGGTGGCGACCTGATCGGCGAACGTCTCGGCGCACGCGATCGCGGGCTCGCTCCACCGCAACGGATGCCTGTCGAGGGCACAAGCAAACGTGTCTGCAGCGACGCTCTCCCGCACCCCAGAAGCGAGCCTAGCCATGTTTGGTGCGTGGCACCATGCCACGCACGCCGCGTGTTGCTAACGCGTTTCGCTCGCGTCGCGAAAAAAGGTGGGACTACCGACCCGAGCGTGGGCCGCCGCGGATTATTTCCGCGAGAGACTCATCCGTTCGCCTCAGAAGGTCGTGCCAGTCTTCGGGCGTGTAGCTGCGCGATCGAGGGATGGTCAGCGCCATTTTGCTCACAGCGGCGATCACGTGCGCCGCCCACCGACGAGAGGCCATGGCCCTATACAGATCCGGCGGTGCCCCGCCGAGCAGCACCTCTACCGGGACGCGATCGGCATCGGCGATCTTTGTAGCCGTGTGGTAGCCGGGCGTCGCGGTGCGGTTCTTGATCTTGCCGACGGTCTGCTGGGAGATGCCGGTGTGCTCACCCACAGCCTTCTCGGAACCCTTCTCATTGAGAAGGTCCACGATGCGATCCCGGACACGTTCGGCTTCGACTTGATTGAGGGCACGGGCTGACACTTGGCCGACACTATCAGGCGGGGCTACGCCTAGAAGCGTAAGCGTCCGGTGGCCATCGAGTCGGTGTTTCATGCGGAAAACGGCCCCCGACACGGCCGGTTCGCATTTTCCCATTGCACGTTCACGCCTACGGGCGTAATACGAAAGTCCATGGACGAGTACCACCGTCGGTTCGCGAACACGGCTGGGGCCAAGCTTCTGCGGGCCTTCTTCGCGGCCCAGGCGGATGGGGATGGGTCCTGGACCCAGGTCGGATTGTCCACGGTTCTTGGGGTGCACAAGAACACCGTCCACTTCTGGACGATCGGCTTTCGGCGCCCCCACTCGCACGATCTGCGCCTGGCGCTCCTGCGCATCGCTGGCATTCCGACCGAGGCGTGGATGACCAGGGACGAGAAGGTGAAGGCGAAAAGGCTTCGTGCGGCGTAGGCGCGAGGCATGCCCAACTACTACGCCAGTAAAACCGTGTGCGCAAGCGTGCGCATCCGCCCAGTACCTCAACGAAACCAGGAGACCCCCATGCCCCCGACAACCCAGCAGTCCCCATCAACCCCCACCCGCAAGCCTCGCGGCTTCGCCGCCATCGACCCCAAGCTCCGCTCTGAGATCGCCCGCAAAGGCGGCCTCGCCGCCCACGCATCCGGCGTCGCCCACGAGTTCACCTCGGAGGAAGCCCGCGCCGCAGGTCGCCTCGGGGGCCGAGCCGCGCAGGCCAACTTCCGAGCGCGCATGGCGAAGGCCAAGCTGGGCGAGCCGGTGGCGGCGCCGGAGCAGGAGTCGCGATGAAGCCGATGCAGATGAGGCCGGGCGACGTCGTGCGCCAGGGCGATATCGCGTTGGTCCGCCTGCCCGTTTCCCCCACCGACAAGGGCAAGGAGATCCCCCGCGAGCACGGCGCCGTAGTCCTGGCCTACGGGGAAAGCTCGGGGCATCGCCACCAGCTCGCCGCCCGCGGCTGCAAACTCTTCCAGCGCGGCTCGGCGCGAATGCTGGAGATCTCCGCGCGCGGCGGGGCGCTGCTCGAGGTGACGAGCGATCGCGGCGCTCCCATCACGCCGGCGCGGCACTCGCCGGTGAAGCTGGCGCCAGGGTCCTACGAGGCGATTCGTCAGAGGGAGTACCACGAAGAGGATGTGGTCAATGCGCAAGACTAACCTTCCCGCGAAGCGCACGCGCATCGACTCCCTGACAGACGCCGAGAAGGCGCGGATGCCGGAGTGGCGAGATCGTTGGATATCGATCGGCCTACGCACCGGTCCAGCCGACCGCCCCGCCTTCGAGCGGCACGTCGCCGACTGCTACCGCGCCGCGGGTCTCGAGCCGCCGAAGCGCGTCGTCTGGGTCCCGTCGCCGCTCGCGCTCGCGTTCGCGGCGCCGGCGGCAGCCATCGCGATCGAGTGGAGGAAGAACCCGGAGATCGTCGCGTGGCTCGCGAAGCGCGTCGGGCCCGCGCCAGCGGCCGTCGACTCGGCCGTCGACTCGGCCGTCCGCTCGGCCGTCGACTCGGCCGTCCGCTCGGCCGTCGGCTCGGCCGTCCGCTCGGCCGTCGACTCGGCCGTCGGCTCGGCCGTCGACTCGGCCGTCGGCTCGGCCGTCTACTCGGCCGTCGACTCGGCCGTCCGCTCGGCCGTCTACTCGGCCGTCGGCTCGGCCGTCGACTCGGCCGTCCGCTCGGCCGTCGGCTCGGCCGTCGACTCGGCCGTCGACTCGGCCGTCGACTCGGCCGTCGGCTCGGCCGTCTACTCGGCCGTCGACTCGGCCGTCCGCTCGGCCGTCGACTCGGCCGTCGACTCGGCCGTCGACTCGGCCGTCGGCTCGGCCGTCGACTCGGCCGTCCGCTCGGCCGTCGGCTCGGCCGTCGACTCGGCCGTCGGCTCGGCCGTCGACTCGGCCGTCCACTCG